>Ga0256828_1002426_pt1 | contig 11108 bp, 3 predicted proteins | sample CV88metaG_FD_185993 | JGI IMG/M metagenome (GOLD analysis project Ga0256828, IMG submission 185993) | Hydrothermal vent microbial communities from East Pacific Rise, Pacific Ocean - CV88 | ecosystem: Environmental > Aquatic > Marine > Hydrothermal vents | place: Pacific Ocean: East Pacific Rise... | reverse complement strand
TAAATTGACTGAAAATGCTTTTAGAGATGTAAACATTGCTTTTGCCAATGAACTCAGTCTTTTAAGTGATAAAATGGGCATCAATGTATTTGAGCTTATAGAGATGGCAAACAAACACCCACGTGTTAATATACTTCAACCTGGTTGTGGAGTAGGTGGACACTGTATAGCTGTAGACCCTTGGTTTATTGTCAATGCTTTTCCAAATGATGCACATATTATTAAAACTGCCAGAGAAATAAACGATGGGAAACCTCTTTATGTTATAAGTAAAACAAAAGAAGCGGTAAAAAATCTTGAAAATCCGAAAATCGCATGTTTAGGTCTTGCATTTAAACCAGATATAGATGACTTAAGAGAATCTCCAGCACTAGAGATAACCAAAATGCTTTCTGATGTAGAAAACTTTGAAATACTAGCCGTTGAACCAAATGTAAAAAAGCTCCCATCCGTGTTACTAAATAGAAAAAATATAAAACTTGCATCACTTGATGAAGCTCTTCAAGAAGCAGATATTTTAGTAGTACTTGTAAAACATAAAGAGTTTATAAATCTTGATACTGATAAAAAAGTTTTAGATTTTGTGAATGCAACAAAATAAATAAAATATGACTCTCTAGATTGAAGGTCTATTTGTACAATATTTAAAATTTGAGGAGAACTTTGTGTTAGATGAATTATTAAAAAAAATATTAAAAAAGTCAAAGACATATGATGAAGTAAAGAATGATCTTCAAGAAATGATTACTCATAATAAATCAATGGATCATTTAGAAGGATATATTCAAGACTTATGTCTTAAGTCACCTAAACATTGTATCAAATATAAAAGAGCATTTTTTGTTATGATAAAAGATATTGCACCTGAAATTGCCATAAAATATGGTGAAGATGTTATAAACATAGATGAAGATTTATCTTTTATAAAAGTTTTATTAGTGAGATATAAACGTATTGGTAATATAAAAAGATATAATGAATTAATATCTCAATATTTTCCTACTGAAGAACGGCTTGTAAATATACACAAAAATAGTTTTACTTTTTCTATACCTAAAAAGTTTTCAAGTCAAAAATTTAAATCTACTTTAAACAAGTTATTAGAAGAAAAAACACCCACAGATACTATAATAAGCTTTATAAATCAAAATTTAAATAAATTTCCTAAAAATAAACTTTCAATTGCAAAAACATCTTTTTCTATTTTAAAAGATAAATATACTACTGATTCTTTAAAGTATGGAGAAATAGTTTTAGAAAAGGAACAAGAGATTTCTTTTTTACAAGTTTTTTTGACTCGTTGCAAAAAAATCAAAGATGAAGAAAAAATATATAAATATTCAAAAATTGCCTATGAATTAACAAATGATTCTAAATATATGAATGATATTTTAATATATGAAAATAAAGATACTATTAAAAAATTACAAAATATGTTTAAAAATAATCAACTAAATCAACTAGAAGAAGAGATAGAAAACTTATTAAATAACTTTAAACAATATCAAGATGTGATATATACAATAGCTTCAGAAGTTTATACAGATTTTGACATTTCTAAATCTATAGAATATATGAAAAAAGCAATAGAAATAAATAACAATGAAAACTTATATATGAAACTTTTTTCCCTTTATATAAAAAAAGGTGATTTAAATAAAGCAGTAGAAAGTGTTCCAAATAATATTACCAATAAAACATTGAAAAATAAATTAAGAATTTGGAAAGGAAATATTGATTTATTAAATAATGGATTCCATTTTCCAAATGAAGATAAAATACTACAGTATACACCAACAAATAAAATTTTATATTTATTACATAATTCACTTCCTTTTCATTCAGGGGGTTATGCAACTAGAGCACATGGTCTTATGGAAGGGACAAATGGTTCAAGTAGTTTTGAGATGCAAGGTGTAAGTCGTTTAGGCTACCCAAAAGATATACTTAAATTAGATTCTGATGATGATATAGCTGAAAATGAAAAGATAGATGAGATACTTTATCATAGACTAAAAAGTGATACACGAAGAGGAAATGCTACTTATTATGAATATATAAAAGAGTATGGAGAGAGAGTTGTCGAGTTAGCAAAGAAGGAAAAACCTTTTGTTATACATGCAGCATCAAATCTTTACAATGGTTTAGCATGTGTTTATGCAGCGAAAAAATTAGGTATAAAATCTATTTATGAGATTCGCGGTCTTTGGGAGATAACAAGAATTTCAAGAGAAGCAGAATGGATAGATACAGATATGTATAAATTTAATGCAGATATGGAAACAACAGCAGCTATGAACGCTGATGTTGTAATCACTATTACACAAGCATTAAAAGATGAGATGGTTAAAAGAGGTGTACCAGCTGAAAAAATTCAAATCCTTCCAAATGGTGTAGTGAGCGATAGATTTAAGCCTTTAGACAGAAATGAAAAGCTTGCAAAAGAACTAAATATAGAAGGTAAAACTGTTATAGGTTTTATAGGTTCGTTTGTTCAGTATGAAGGATTAGAATATATAGTTGATGCTGTAGAGATTCTAGTAAATAAAGGTAAAAAAGATATAGTAGCTCTTATGGTAGGAGATGGTGCTGTTTGGCAAGAAATAGTAGATAGAGTAGAGCAAAAAGGTTTACAAGAGTACTTTATATTTACAGGTCGTATTCCACACGAAGAAGTGGAAGAATATTACTCTCTAGTAGATATAGCACCTCTTCCGAGAAAAGGTTTACCTGTATGTGAAATGGTATCTCCACTAAAACCATTTGAAGCAATGGCTATGGAAAAAGTAGTGTTATCATCAGATGTAGCAGCATTGGCAGAGATCGTAGAAGATGGTTACAATGGTATGCTTTTTGAAAAAGATAATGTTCAGGACTTGGCAGATAAAATAGAACTTTTAGCAAATGATTCAGAGCTAAGAGAAAAACTTGGAAAACAAGCTAGAGAATGGGTTGTAAAAGAAAGAGATTGGAGTGTTTTATCTCAAAGACTTGTGAAAATTTATGAGAAATTAAATGCTTAGTAATATATCAAAAATTTATTATCCAAGATATGAAAAACTAATTAAAGAAAATAGTATATCTTATCAGTTTGAATTAGAAAATAATAATTTACAGTTAGATTATGAAGTTTATTCTAGTGATTATTTTTTAGAATTAAATAGTAAAAATGAGTTGATAGCAAGAACGGGTAGTAATACTATCAATATCTATAAAAATCAAAATCCTAATGATGAAAAGTCTTTTACTTATAGTGAAAAAATTGTACAATGTTTCACTCTTTCTAACGGAAGTTATCTTTTATCCACGCAAGATAAAAATGGAATCCATACTTTAGTTTTAGTAGGTGAAGATTTAAAAATTTTAAAAGAGCAAAAAGTTGGATTAACTTCATGGCATTCTCAAAGTTCTATCGCTGAAGCAAATGGTGTTATTATTTATGGTGAATATAATGTAGCTAAACATCCTACTAAAGTTTCTCTTTATCGTTCAAAAGATATGGGCTATAGTTGGGAAGAAGTTTTTGTTTTAAATGCACCAGATGAAATGAGGCATTGGCATACATTACAGTATGATGAATATAACAATAGTTGGTTGGCAACATCAGGGGACACTCCGCAACAATCTAGATGGTTTATAAGTAAAGACGATGGTAAAAATTGGAATGAAATTACAGATAAGAAATTTATAGAAAAAATAAATAGAGAAAAAAGTTTATCTGCTCATAGAACAACTTATGTGAATATAGAAAAAGATAAGTATTTATGGGCTACTGATGATTTAATGGGAAATGTTAGAGACTTTTTTATACTAGAAAATGGAGAAAGAAAAACAGCTTCTAAACTCTATATGAGTAAGAAAACTAAACCTTTAAAAGTTCAAAAACTTACACCATTAGGAATTCATATACGGAGTATGATAGATATTGGAAGTGGCTACATACTTTTTAGTGAAGGTAAATATGTTACATATAATACTCAAGTTTTTTATATAGATAAAAATGACTTAACAAAACCTTATTATTTATTCAGTTTATATTCAAATTCTGGGCATGGTGGAACTTATTCTATAAATAGTAGTGTAGTTGATGGTATATTTTTTATTAAACATAAAATTGAGAAAGGTTTTGGAACATTAAAATTTAATATTAAAACATTAACTAAAAAAACTTTACAATATTCAATTGAAAATTATTTAAAACTAGAAGAGCATTTATGGTTTTTAAATAAAGTTAATTCTATTAAAAATATTATTTTTTCTAAAGATAGTGTTAAATTAAATTTATCTGAAAAAAAAGAAGTTTTTTATATGCTACTTGGAGATGAAAAGGTAGATAGTTTTAAATCTAAAAAACTTTTTAAAGTTTCAAAAAAACAGTTTGGTATCTCTGTAGATATGAAAAAAAATAAAAACTTTACATCTGTTAAAATGTATGTTCAGTTTTTTAATGATGAAAAGAAAATTTCTTCTAAATCTTATATCTTAAACAAGGGTAGTAATGTAGTTTTTATTGATAGAAACAATGAAGAAGAACAATATTTAAGAGTTTTATTTAGAATAGAACATAATCAAATGGATGAGATAGTACTTAGTAATCTTTCTTTGATAGATAATGTAGATAAATCTAAAGTTATACCAGAAACTGGTTCTTTACAAAAAAAGTCTTTACCAGATTTAAATTTTAGAAAAGAAACAAATTTACTAGATACTAATTTAGTTTATAATGAATATATTCAATACAGTTTTTTAGTTGAAAATTTACAAACAGATATTTTAACACATTTTAAGAAGAGTGATAAGTTAGTTGTTTTTTACAATGGTGCAGTCGATGTTGAAAAAACACCTCCACCAGTCTTTCAAAGATGGTCATGGCTAGAGGATTTACCATATTCAGCTATGGTCATAATGGACTCTACTATTTATGAGTTGATGAAGACAAATAAGTCTACAACATATATGGGATGGTATCAAGGAAGTAAAGAAATTTTTATACTTGAGCAATATATAGAACTTGTAAGAAAAATAGCAAATAAGCTTGGGGTTAAAGATGAAAATATCTTATTTTATGGTTCAAGTGTTGGTGGATTTGCCTCTTTAATGTCTGCTGGTATGTTAAAGGGTTCAAAAGCATGTGTAGTTAATCCTCAAACAGATGTTTTAAAGTATTATAAAAAAAATGTAGATGTTTGTCTTAATTATCTAGGTCTTTCTAATGAATATTTAAAGGATAGGAAAACTACTTTAAATGTTATGGAGTTTTATAAATCTATTGGTTATTTTCCAGAAGTATATTACAAACAAAATAAACAAGATGAACTTCACTATGAAAAACATTTTAAAGAGTTTCAAAAGCTTTATAAAGATAATAATTTGGATGATAGACTGTTTGTAAATTTAACTGATGATTCTAGAGGACATAGTGCTATTCCTCGTTATGATGAGGGATATGGAGATATTTTAAGGGCCTTTAATGGTAATAAAACTCTATCTATTAAAAAGACATCTCAGCTAGATATCAAATTATTTTCATTAAAAAACAATGATTTAAGTACAATTAATATATTTAAACCACGAAGTGATGTAAAAGAGTATAAATTAAACTATCCTTTAAATTGGGCTATTAACCCTTTTGAAGATAGAAACTGGTGTTTTCAGCTTCATGCTTGGAGAATGTTAGATATAGCTTTATTGAAGTATAATCAAACTAAAAAAGTTATTGATTTAATTGAGTGTTTAAAAGTTATTGAGGATTGGAAACAATTTACTTTTGATAGAAATCAAGTTACAGATTTTACTTGGTATGATATGGCAACTGGATTGAGAGCATTAAAAATAGCTTTTATAGCAATTGAAGTTTTTAATGTAGATCAAAATATTCAATTTGAACCGTATAAAGAATTAATATACTTTTTAATGAATGAACATATAAAAATATTAAAAACACAAAAAATAGCCAATGATAATCATGGAATTTTTCAATTACATGGTTTGGCTATGTTGTGTTGGTTAAAAAATGATAATGATGGTTTAGAGTATGCATTGAAAAATATGAATATTTTATTTAAAAAACAGTTTTATGAAGATGGTTTTCAAGTTGAGAACTCCGATGAGTATCATTGGTTTACTTATGATGTTTTTAAAGATGTATTATCTTTTGAAATATACAGTAATTTAAAAAATAGATTAAAGGTTGCAGAAAAAAGAAAGTTTTGGACTGTATTTCCAGATAAAGTAGCTTTATCTATAGGTGATAGTTCTTATACTAAAAGAAATAATTTTCCAATAGAAAAATTTAAAGAAAATTATGAATTATGTTTTTTTAAGGATTCTGGATATCTTTTTGTAAGAAGTCACCCTAAAATAGAAAAAAATCAAGCTTCTATGCTATTTTTTAATACAGCTTATAAACATAAAAGTCATCGACATTCAGATGATTTTAATATTCTATTGTATGAATATGGATTGAATATCTTAGTTGATAGTGGTAAATATTCTTATGACCATAATTGTGAAGAGAGAAAGTATGTAGTTTCAACACGAGCACATAATTGTGTAGTTATAGATAATATAAATTATGAATATAAAGGTAAATATTTTTATAATTCAGCATTAAAAACATTTAGGCAAGAGAATGATATGTTTTATATTAAAGCAAATATTTTTAGAAAAGATACATCGACTCTTCATACTAGATCCATTTTTTATAAAGCACGTACTTTTTTAATTGTTGTTGATGAACTAGAGTCAGATAAAGAAAGAAATTTCTCTCAAGTTTGGCATTTTAATGAAAAATTAGATTTAAAATTAATTGATAATATTGTTTCGTCTCAAATAGACAATCATATAGAAGTACAAGTTGAATTATCTAGTATAAATTTAGATAGAAATATTGAAGAAAAGAATATACGAGTAATTAAAGGACAATATAAACCATATATGCAAGGTTTTAGATCTTTAAAATATAATGAGTTAATTGAAAATTTTGCTGTTGAAAATAGTGTGAAAGCTAAGAAAGCTATGATTATTTCTAAATTTATTTTTGTTAAGGATAAAATTAGTCCAAGTATAGATTTGGAACATTTAATTTTTAGAGATAGTATTTTATCGAAAGCTGATAAAAATATATTAGGTAGTGATTTAATTTATCATAATATAAAATTTGAAGAACATTTGTGGTTCTTAAATAAAACAAATACAATAGATGATGTTTCGTTTTTTGGTAATGGAGTAAAGTTATTTTTAAATGCTAAAAAAGAACCGTTTTATTTATTGTTAGATAACCCCAAGGTAGATTTATTATTGGCTAAAGAGTTATTTAAAATAGATACTACAAAAGGTGGAATCAGAGTTAACCTCGCAACGATGATTGATAAAAATCAATCTCTTAAAATGTATATTCAGTTTTTTGATGATAATGAGAAAGTTTTTTCTCAATCATATGTTATGAAAAATGGGTTTAATAGTGTTGAAGTTGATATATTGGAAGATTTTAAATACTTTAGAGTTTTATTTAGAATTGAAAACAAATTAGAGAAAAAATCTATTGTTGAATTAACAGATCTTGATTTTCAATATATTAACAAGAATAAAGTAGAAATAACAAGTAAAAATAATATTCAAAATTTTACAAAGCAAGATTCTTCTATTTCTTTAATATTTCTTCAAAAAAATGCTTCAACATTTAAAAGTTTTAAACCAAGAGAAGATACAAAAAAATACTCTCTTTCTTTTCCTTTAGAGTGGAGTATCGATCCATATAGTGACAGAAATTGGTGTTTTCAGTTGTCTGCATGGAGAATGATGGATCCTTTACTTTTAGAATATTCTAAATCTAAAAAATTAGAATTACTAAAACAATGTTTAGTCATTATGGATGATTGGAAAATATACACATTTGATCAAAATAAAGAAACACACTTTACTTGGTATGATATGGCGACAGGTTTAAGGGCATTAAAGCTTACATATTTTGCTAATATTATTTTTAATACTAGCCTTGAAAATCAGATTCAAGATAAGACAAAAGAAAATATCTTATTTCTGTTAAAAGAACATATTAAAGTACTAAAAACTCAAAGTATAGCTATGAATAATCATGGATTATTTCAGTTACATGGGTTAATTATGGCATCATCTTTACTAAAAGATAAGAAGGGTGTAGAGTATGGATTTGAAAAAATTAATCTATTAATAGATAGTCAGTTTTATCCAGATGGTTTTCATGTAGAAAATTCTGATAAATATCATGGTTTTGTTTTGGATATATTTAAGAGAATTGTAAAATTTTCTGAATATAAAAATAATAAAAAATTAATTGATATAATAGATAAAGCTTTATACACATGGAAATTAACAGTTTTTCCAAATCTAGAACCATTACTCATAGGTGATACTGATTATAAAATAAGAAATATTGAATTTGATAAAGATACTCCAAATCAGTATTTTATGAAATATTTTCAAGATTCAGGATATGTTTTTGTTAGAAGTACATTTTCTACAAAAGCAGAAGATGCTTCAATGCTGTTTTTCCAAACAGCATATAAAAATATGACACATAGGCATTCTGATGATTTCAATATCTTACTTTATGAATATGGGAAAAATATACTTGTAGATGCTGGGCAACATTCGTATGATTATAGTTCAAAAGAAAGAGAGTATGTATTATCAACAAGAGCACATAATACAATTTTAATTGATAATCATAACTATGATAGAGAAAATAAACTTTTTTATTCGTCAGTATTAAAACAGCATAAAGAAGAGAATGGTATATTTATACTGCAAACCACTTTAGAAAGAAAAGATATAGATGTAGCACATAACAGAAATATTGTATATAAACCAAAAGAATTTTTGATAGTTATAGATAAATTAACTTCTAAACAAGAAAGAGAATATGCTCAAAATTGGCATTTTCATCAAAATCTTAAAGTTGTTCAAGATGGTGAAGCTTTTATCTCAAATATAGATGAAAATAATAGTATGAAAATAGAGTGTAGTGTATTTAATTTTTATGGTGTTATGAAAAAAGTAAAACAAAATAATATAGATACACAACTATACGAAGGTCAAACAAAAGCAGAGTTACAAGGTTGGAGATCTTTAAAATATAGAAAGCTTATAGAAAATTATGCATTGAGAAATTCTATTTCATCTAAAAATGCTATTTTAATGACTAAGTTTTTATTTAACAACAATTCTCTTGAAATAACTAATGTGACATCTGATACCATAGAGATAAAAGATTTGAATATTATAGTAGATATATGAAAAAGATTATGAATTATATAGGAAAGTATCTTTTAAATCTTTTAGTAAAACTAAAAAAGTTTGATATATTTCCAAACTTTATTCATTGGTTTCCCTCTTTAAGATATAAAGCCATCTCAGAACTTATGAAACAAGGCTACTTAGATATAGCCTATACTATCATAAAAGATAAACAACCAAAACCTTATGAAGAAGCTCTCTTTAGGCGTATCTACTCTATGTATAGTATTCAAAAAGAGGGACTTGTACTTCCTAACAATAAAAAAATACTCATAGAAACACCTCGTATTCTTTTTGCAGTACATAACTCTTTACCTTACGATACAGCAGGTTATGCCATACGGACACATACTATTGTTTCCAAACTAAAAGAGAAGAAGATGAAACTTGTTGTTGCATCAAGAGCTGGGTACCCATGGGATTTACAGAAACATCGTCATTTAGACCATAGCATTAAAGAAGATACCATAGATAATGTACAATACATTCGTTTAAATGATGAAGAAAAAATATTTAAAAAAGGTTCTGATTTAGAGTACATTGAAACCTACGCAAATAAACTAATTGTACAAGCAAAGAGACATAAAAGCAATATTATTCATGCAAGTTCTAACTACCTCAATGCACATGCAGGTATTAGAGCAGCCAACAAGCTAGGGATTCCATCTATCTATGAAGTACGAGGATTATGGCATGTAACAAGGCTTACTCTTAATAAGAACTACAAATACCATGGTATGTTTAACTATGAAGAAGAGATGATTAAGTCTGCTACCCTTGGAGCAGATAAAGTAGTAACCATCTCTCAAGCATTAAAAGACCTTATTGTTTCATGGGGGGTTTCCAAAGAGACTATTACGGTGATTCCTAATGCCGTAGATACCTCTCTCTTTCAACCAAAACAAAAAAATCTTGCATTAGCAAAAAAATACCACTTAGACAATCAATTTATTATAGGATTTATTGGCTCTCTGACTGCCTATGAAGGATTAGAAAACCTTATTAATGCAACAAAACAGCTTGTAGAAGATGGACTTAACATTGTTTTAATGATTGTAGGAGATGGGAAAGAGAAAGAGAAACTTACCAAAATAGCTAAATCTCAACATATTATCTTCACAGGTCGTGTGCCTCATAGTCAAGTAGAAGAATATTACTCTCTTTTTAATATCTGTGTATATCCTCGTACCAATGATGAAGTATGTCAATATGTACCTCCACTAAAACCCTTAGAAGCCATGGCTATGCAAAAAGCCATTATTGTTTCTGATGTTGCTCCTCTTTTAGAGATGGTAACAGATGGGGTCAATGGACTTGTTTGTAAATCCAATAGTATAAAGAGTTTAAAAGAGAAAATTAAAGTATTATACCTCTCTCCTCAAAAGAGTGAAAACTTAGCTAAAAATGGCTATAATTGGGTGCATAAGAACAGATCCTGGAATCAACTCATCGATCAATACAACGAGCTTTATACACAATTTAAATAACACAATATTATTATCTACTCTCATAAGGAAATTCATTTGTTAACCATTGCTCTTATCTCTGATGAACTTACAAAAAGTGCTTTAGAGGCAGAAGAAAATACAACCATTTTACATATTACTCCTCAAAACTATAAAACATTACTTAAACAAAAAATAGATTTCCTCTTTGTAGAGTCTGCTTGGCATGGATATGAAGATAGTTGGAAATTTAAAATTGCCTCTTACCCCAACCGTCCGTGGAGAAGCAATAGAGCACTTAAAAGAGTGGTTACGTATGCAAAGTCGCTTCATATTCCTACGGTTTTTTGGAATAAAGAAGATGGTGTACATTTTCAACGCTTTATC
>Ga0256828_1002425_pt1 | contig 11108 bp, 13 predicted proteins | sample CV88metaG_FD_185993 | JGI IMG/M metagenome (GOLD analysis project Ga0256828, IMG submission 185993) | Hydrothermal vent microbial communities from East Pacific Rise, Pacific Ocean - CV88 | ecosystem: Environmental > Aquatic > Marine > Hydrothermal vents | place: Pacific Ocean: East Pacific Rise... | reverse complement strand
TGTACTCTTTATCGTCAAATGCATTTGAACAAGGTATAATTTGGAGTCTGTAAAAATACTATAATCAGGGAGTTGAAAAGATGAAAATAAGGGTTTATTACGAGGACTCCTTTTAGCGTCAATTTGGCGAAATATGCCCCATTCTTGGGGCTTCTTCTTTTTCCAAAAATCAATAAAAGTCATTTTAAGTGTAAAAATGGTCACCATTTTGGTCACCAAAATACACTTTCCTCCGTATGGCATTGAAGGGCAAAAATGATTATCAAGCAAGTACCTTCTAAAGGCTCTGGATCATTCTCTGGATTAGCTGATTATATCAGAGACATAAAGCACAATGGAGCCAAAATAGCAGATGATTATGTCAATGTCACAAATTGCCCCTTTTCGGATATTGAGAGTAATATCAAGTATATAGAAAACACCCAAGCACTTAATCAAAGAGCCAAAAGTAATAAAACGCTTCATGTAGTCTTTTCTTTCCATCCTGGAGAGAAACCACCATCTAAAGAGATCCTGCAAGAGATGGAACATGAGTTTATGAAATCTCTTGGTTTGGAAGATCATCATCGTTTGAGCGTTGCACATGGCAACACCGACAAATTTCATGTTCATATAGCCGTTTCACTTATACATCCAGAAACACTTAAAATCAATACCCTACGCCAAAGCAAGAGGAAACTCAATGAAAAGGCTATAGAGCTTGAAGCAAAATACAGCGTAAAGGCTACCAACCATATACCAAACTATATCCTTGAAGAGCAAGGCATTAAAAAAGCTGCTGCCACTTCTCCTACTCCAGAAAAAATAAAAAGCCAAGAGATCCACTCTGGGGTAGATAGCCTCTTGACATGGATCAAAGAGGAAGCCTTGGACGACATCAAAGAGGTACTCAAAGATCCTAAATCATCTTTGGAGGATTTACACCAGGTATTAGCAGATTACAATCTGGAGTTAAAACCTAGAGGTAATGGTATTGTTATTGCAGACAAGACCAGGAAGCTATTTGTAAAAGCCTCTGATGTTCACAGAGACTTATCCAAAGGAAAACTTACTAAGAGGTTTGGAGAGTTCAAGACCTCTAAAATTACTACCACTCCAAAAAAGAAATTCGGCAGACCAGTAAATGAGTATTGGAAACGATACCAAGAACTATCTACACAGAAGAGATCCACCAAGACAGAAGAGTTAAGACTTGAAAAATTAGCCAGAGAGACACTTAGAGGGCAGATCAAAAAGAAATATACAGCACGGATCCAAAAGATCAAAGCAGATCCTCTTATCAATAAACGACACAAAGCCCAAGTACTGAAAAAAGTCCGTGAACAGCGTAAATTAGAATTGGCAGCACTTAGCAAGACATTCGTCAAGAAGCGTAAAGAAATATACTCTACCACCAAACAGACATCTTACAAAGAGTACCTTATGGAATTGGCACTCTCTGGAGATGAGGGAGCCTTAAAAGAACTCCGAAAACAGAAACAAGAAATCAAACCAGATGATAAGGTACTTATGCACCCTAAGAAAAAAGTATCACACTCCATCTTTAAGAGCTTCATATCCAAGATTACCAAACAGGGTAATGCAGTTTATGAAGTTGGTAAAAACTCAACTGTCACAGATAAAGGAGATCATCTTAAACTCTCTTTAGAGTCCAAGAGTGACGAGGCAATGCTACAGGCTCTTAAAATGGCAGTAGCTAAGTATGGTAATACTTTGGATATTCAAGGCAATCTTGAATTTAAAAAGCGTGTACTTATGGTAACGCAAAAGTACGATCTAAAAGTGAACTTTGCAGATCCACAGATGCAGAAGATTAAGAGTGAGATGCAGAAACAGACCCAAACACAAAAGCAAGGGATGAAGAGATAAAAACAAGTGGCTAGTTTTTGAAATGTATTTTTTTTAAATATTCTATTTGTTTCTCTTCTGGAAGATCTTGAAATGCTTTTATCGCAGCTTTAATTACATCGCTTCTACTAGATCTAAAGTCTCTCGGAAGCAAACTGATAATATCTATATCTTTACTAACACTTGGGGTAAGACTAAAATTATATCTTTTATATTTTTCCATTTTACAATCCTATTTAATTGTTAGTTATTTTAGTATAAGGTTACTTATTTTGGACTTATTTAACTTACACAAGTTGTGTATAATTAAGCTAGAAAATGGTATAATCTAATAATTTTTTAGAAGTTAGGAGAAATAAATGGCTACTGGTATAGTTAAAGGTGAAAAACTTGGTGAAGATGCTCTTTTAGCAAACTCTGCATCTACTGAACCATTTCCTTTACCCTCATCTAATGATAATGTTAGAATTGAATATCCTAATAAAATTTCTCCTACTGATATTTTGAATGTTGAAAATCATACATACACTATATGCAGTAAAGATAACTTTAAAGAAGTTGAGTCTATACCAACAAACTCGTTTATGTTGGCAGACAACTTTTATGCTCTACGAAAGCTTATTGATGATTATCAAAACAAAGTTACACTTATATACCTAGATCCACCATATGGTACAGGAAAAGATTTTGTTTCTAGAGAGCTAAAACATGCTTATACAGATATTTTTTCTACAGTATCTTGGATTGAATTTATGAGACGACGACTAATTCTTATGCGTGAACTATTAGCTGATAACGGCTCTATTTACATACATATTGGACATCAAATGTTATTTCATCTAAAAGTTATAATGGATGAAGTGTTTGGAGAGAAAAACTTTAAAAATATAATAGTTAGAAAAAAATGTAGTTCTAAAAATTATACTAAAAATCAATACCCAAATTTAAATGACTATATTTTATTTTATACAAAAACAAATAATTATGTATGGAACCAACCAACCACAACACCATCAAAAGAATGGATTGATAAAGAATATACAAAGGTAGATGAAAAAGGTAGATATAAACTAGTTCCTATACATGCTCCAGGTATAAGGAATGGGGAAACTGGTAAGCCCTGGAAAGGACTTATGCCACCAAAAGGTAAACATTGGCAACTTACCCCTAAAAAGCTTGATGAACTAGATAAAAATGGTGAAATTCATTGGTCTAAAAATGGAAATCCTAGAAGAAAAGTATATTTGACTAAAGAGAAACAAATTCCTATTACTGATTACTGGGATAATTATAGAGATGCACATCATCAAAGTATAAAAATCACAGGTTATCCTACTGAAAAAAATCTTGATATGTTAAAGATGATAGTTAGAGCATCAAGCAATGAAGGAGATATTGTACTTGACCCTTTTAGTGGATCAGGAACAACACTTCACGCGGCTAATGATCTTAAGAGATCTTGGATCGGCATAGATCAATCTTTTACTGCTGCCGAAGCCACAATTAAAAGATTGAAGTATGGCTTACAAAAAATGGGTGATTATGTAAATATACAAAAGAATACTAATCTATTTGAATCCTCAAATGTTTCAACTAATCAATTCAATATTGTTGTTGATAGTAAAGTTATTGAGCTGCATAAAGAAGAGGTTGATATTTTATGCTCAATCTAAGCTAATACCATCATATAGCCATTCTAATGTTATTCTTTCATCTGCTGTTTTTAAGGTAGTAACTCTAACCCTGTCATTTAATTTTCCATCTAAGATACATGCTTCTTCCCATGTATCACGATGTGTTAGTCCAGGACCATCTGATAAGAAAATAATTTTAAAAAATCTCCCTCCATTCTTGGTGTATTCATGAGCCTTCATAACTTTATCATTATTTCCACCTGTTCTATCATCTGATTGAGAGCCGCCTCTAGTACTATCATATCGTGCAAAACCTACTGCCAATACTGTTTTTGTTTTTTTGTCTTTAATTACAAAATCACATGGGTAATTTCCCTCAAAATCAGTAAAAATTTGGCTCAACTCAATATCTCTACCAGCTCCCCTCGGTCCCTCTATTGATAGCCGATCATGAAATTTTTCTTCAAACCATGAAAAAAATAAATCTGTTAATATATATCCTTGTTTTCCTCTATCGTCATATTCTCCTATAAGGGATGTCAAGGAATATTTATATTTTTCAGGAAGTTTATTAAATTGTTCTCTCAAGAGATCTATATCTTTAAAAGTATGTCCATAATGTTCTGTAAATGTAGAAGTTGGTATTTTTATTTTTTTTGACTTTTCTGTATCAATTACCGTACTAACGCATCTTCTAAAGAGTTTTAAAAGTGGCATTCGTACATCTGCTTTAAATCTCTTTGGATCTCTAATCTTTGCTAAAAGTTCACCAGTTGTTTCAGACTCATTGATGAGCTCTTGAAACAATTCAATATAAGGACTATATCTTTGGTACCGTCCTTCAATAAATTCTGGGAATGTAATGCCTGATTCTATTGCAGTAATAATAGATTCAGGGTTTTTTATTAATGAAAAGTAAGACTTCTCTGTGCTCATATCTACCCCTATGTTTTTCATAAAGGTTTATTATAACAAAAAGTTAAGAAAAGTTAGGAACTTTTATCTTTCGTGAGCTTAAAGAAGTCTTTAAACAGCCTGATTTATTATTTTGTATGTTCTATAAAGCAGTCTCATTAAGTAGTTTTTGTTTTTCCTGCTCCAGATCTTCTGGAGACATCATCATGTATCGCATCATCTCCGTAGCATCTGGGAAATACTCTGGAGTCATTACATTAGCGAGGATCTCTTTATGAGGCATACGCTCAAAGACATACTCTGTAATCTCCTGCATCTCTTCATTATTGTAATCCATCTCTTTTAGATCTGCAATCATTTTAGAGAGGCGGAGGTACTCCAGGAATAAGATAAAGTGTGTTTTTGGATTATCTGCTTTGTAAAAGCTATTGATCTCTTCTGTAGATGCTGCCAAGGCTTCATCAAAAGCCTTTTTATGATCTGCTGATAGTGTCATTCTTCTTCCTCTTTTGATTTAATTTCGTTGAGTTGCCATTGGCAGCGAATAAGTTTCAAGACGGCTATAACAGGCAAAAAATTTATTTTTGTCGGATATAGACCCATCTTGCCTTTCTATTCCGTTACCTAAATTTATTCATAATGTATTGTATCTTAACTTTTTGGAAAAAAAGATTAAAAACGGTAAGTTTCGGTAATATACAGTAATTTACAATATATTTTAAATAAGTAATGTTACAATACGATAATATATGACTCCAAAAAGGATCACAATGGCTAATACAGGTGAAAAATTACCAAACGGTGAAGCAGTTAGAGAGTTTTACGCCTCACTTAATATGATTGAAGATTACTACTGGAATAAAGGGTATAGAAAAAAAGCATACCTCTATCGTACACTAAAAGAAAAGCTTGGATGGAGAATGTCTCTGGAGTCATTTAAGTATCATTTCAAAAGAGCTATAGAGTCAAATACTAATAACAGATCTCAAAGTTCTGCATCGGAAAGATCCTCTGCTCCAGATACATATGTTATCCAGGAAGAGCCAAAGGCTCAAACGCCAAAAGAGGAAACTTCTACTCCCTCACCTGCTGCCAAAGGTCCTAAAATTGTTGATAGTAATTTTGGGCAGTTTAAGAAAATCAAAAAGAATACTAAAGCAGCACCTGAGAGCATTAAATAGCGACAAAAGGGGATATTGGCTCATATCCTCTTTTAAGGCTTATCGTATGGTCACATGATTTATTTTTTGAGGAAAACTATTTTTTTCCTGTTGGTATTTTAGAAACAACCTTATCGGCTACCTTTTCTGCCAAATCCATTACTGGCGAATTGTCACCATGCTTTCGATCAAGTACTTTACTAGGATTATCCGAAACTGTATCAATCGTTTTATCTAGCAATTTCTCAATTAATCCTTTATCTTCTCCACCTATTTCCTCAATCTGTAATTTATAACTTGAGTAAGACTTAGCTAAAGCTTCTTTGTGGGCATACTCTTCTTCTAATGCACGGCTTTCACTTCTTCGTTTACTTGCATATATAGCTAACCAAATAGCAGGTAGATATATTGGGGTATAATGCAAAATATGTTTTAGGGCATCTTCCCAACTTTTTACATCTTGTAAATTTTTATACCCGAAATAAATCATGATTAACATAGCGATAACAAAAACTACATTCCAAGTAAATATAGGAATTTGATAAAACTTTCTTCTTTTTTCATAAGCTTTTGCTAAACCTGCACTTGTAGCACCTGGAAGATGCTCTTCGATTTTTTTATATAAATTTTCAATTCGCTCTTTTTGTTCTGCCTCGTATTCCTCTAAGGCTTTAGTTTTGTCATTAATTAAGGTCTCAAAAGCTTTAGTCTGATTATCCTTGTACTCATCAAGCTCTTTCAATCGTGTATCTAACTCTTGTTTTAACCCACCCTCTAATACTCCTGTTTCTTCATTTGGAGTACCAAAAATTTTAAAGTAAAATTCTTTAAGCTCTTGAACTTTGGATGATGTTTCAGTTAAAAGCTCTTTTGCCTCCTCTGTATCTTCATCTATACTTTTTTTAGCATTTTCTATTTGAGTGCTTAATGACTCTTCTTCATCGTCTACTAATAGCCTTGTGTGGAAACTTTCAATTTCATCGAACTGTTCATTGATACTTGTCAATATAGACGAAATTTGATCTTTAATTGCATCTGACTCATCATCACCTTTAAAAAGTTCATCATAGTAAGACTCAATTTTTTCTCTAAGCTCAATAGCTTTATCATACTCTTCTTGAGTATTTGGTATATCTTTAAGATGTGCATCTATTTCATCAATATAAGCTTTGATAGCAGCCCTCAATGATCGTTTTAATTTATCGTTATATAAACTATAAGGTCTTAAGGAAGTTAGTATCTGATCCAAATGAGCATTTGCCGTATTTAAGTTACTTTGATTGTTGTTTGCTAAAGCGGCATTAATTTGTGATAGACCACTAGAGGCTTTATTTTTTAAATCATCTAACAAATTTTTAGGTATTAATTCTGGATCTATATTTTCAAATATATTGTCAATAAAATTGAAAACTTTTACAAAACGAGCAAAATCTTCTTGAAATAATACAGGTGCAGAGTCAATATCTACATTCTCTATTTTTTCCTTGATGTTATTCCAGTTGGTATGAAATTGTTGATTTTCAAAACTTTTAACATAGCTAGACATTTTTAACCTTTATCTAAAATCTCATCATAATATTTAATCAATACATAACACTCAATATTGGAAAAATTCTTGTCAATCAAATCAATGAGTTGTTTTTGACTTGCCTTTTTTTCAAAAGATGCAGCATATCCTTTGATACGATCTATTAAAAACTTTTTACTTTTATCCTGATGGAGTTCAATATCTTCATCTTCTTTTATTTCTTCTAAAATTGTTGTTAGTATATTGATTGGTATGAGGCGATTTAACCGTGTAATTAATCCTTCACCTTTTATCCTATCCATTTTTGATGGTAAATCGAACTTTACATATTCTATAAACAATGGATCTACATAATTTTTAAATTTGTCTGTTTCTAGTTTTCTTATGGTTTCTGTTTTTAAAAATTCTTCAAGATCTTCTTTTGAAAAATATTTTTCCAGTAACTTAATAACTTTGATGTTCTCTCGTTTCCATTTGTAATATGTTGGTCGAGAAAATTCAAACAACTCCATATAAATTTCTTCTAGTTTCAATTCAAACTCCATATTAAATATTATAAAAAATATAAAATATTATACCAAAGTATTGACATATACTTCAAGATACAATATAATACTTTATTACATATATGATACTAAAGGATGATTTATGGATGATTTTTGGATTTCTCCAAAGGAATTGGCTTCGGGTATTTATGGATTTCCAAAGTTAAGTATTCAGTTCCAAAATAAACTACGAAAAAACAATGAAATTACTTTCGCAAAACTTGGCAGAAATATTGTTTATAAAAAAGCTTGGGTTGAAGAGTATTTAGAACGAAATATAAAAAAAGCAGATGGAAAGGCTGAATAATGGCAACTATAAAACATTTTCCACACTATCTAAACGCAAGGAATGATCGCAAAGTCCGTAAAGGGCGATTGCAGCTTGGAATTGAGTTTTACGCCATTTACTTTATGGTGCTTGAAGTGTTGGCAGAACAAAAAGGCTTTCGGTATCCACTTGCTGATTTAGATATCTTAGCAGATGATTTTGGTACCTCAATCCAAAAAATACAACTGGTTATAACTCAATACGATCTCTTTGAAATTGATCCCATTGAGCAGTTCTTTTCTCCTGCACAGCATCTTGCACTACAACCATACCTCGAAAAAATGGAACACTATAGGCTAATGGGCAAAAAAAGTGCGTTATCTCGAAAACTCAAAGCAAAACAGCAGATAGAAGAGCTTGAAAAGTTGAGCGTAAAGGACTCAATTCAACCTGCGTTCAACGATGGTTCAACACAAGTTACAACCTACGCTGAACAACTAACTAATATAACTAATATAACTAATATAACTAATAAACTAACTAATAAATTAGATAAATATACACACACATTAACAACAGAAGATTGGCTAAAAGAATATTGCAAAGGAAAATCTGCGGCATACAAAGCAGATATGCGAAAGAGAATTATTGCAAATGATGAAATTGCAATGTTGGCTTATCAAGAATGGAAGAATGAGAAATTAAAGAAGTACCAAGAAATAGAGCAGGAACAAATTATTAAAACATACGACTACAGCAAGATGATTGGAGGGAAAATCAATGGTCAAGTAGTCAAGCAGGTAATTAATGATCCTGAATCAAGCTATATAGACATTAGATTAGAAAATGATGAGCTAATGACAAATATAGCAAAAACAGAGGCTTATACTTGGATCCATAATAGTAAAAAGGAGACAACAGCATGAATGAAAAATTAAACCATTGGCTCAACGGATACTGTGCAGGATCTATCAAAGCTGCTGCTTATTGGCTATCTGTTTCAGAAGATCAGTTTATAGTAGAACACATGGGATATGAAACTCTTAATGAGGAGATCTCTCAAAAGCTAGAGTGGCTATTTGAAACCATCGCTCCATCTAAAACAGAAGTAGAGGCTCTACATGAAGTTATAGAGGATCAGGAGAGAAAACTAAGTGTTGCTGCAAGTGCGGCTAATGACTTCCTGGAGTCAATGAATCAAAATCACTACAAAGGAAAAACAGAATGAAAAAACAGCTTAGACTAACTCTATCTCAAAAAGGTGGAGTAGGAAAAACAGCAATTGCGGTCAATCTAGCCTCTTGGTGTCTACACCACAAAATAAAATTTATTTGTATAGATGGTGACCCCTCCAATTCTTCTCTCGGAGATTATAATCCAGGACTACCCGTTCGTACTATTGAGATACTAAATGATAGTGGTATGGAAATAGATATATCCAAGTTTGATAGTTTGGTATATTTTTGGCTGGATCAAGTTCAAGATGAGGATATAGTTATTTTTGATACAGGTGCTACAACATTTAATCCTCTAGTAGCTTTTCTTAAAACTAATCAAATCTTTTCACTATTACAAGATAAATACGAAATCCACTTGGATATTGTTGTTGCTCCAGGTGAAGAACTTGCAGATACATTGAACTCTATGATCTATGTTACAGAATTATTCAAAGATGATTACTGCAAAATAAATGTATGGGTAAATGAGTGGTTTGGAGAAGTAAGAGATACTCAAGGTAGAGTTTTTGAGGATACTCCAGAATACAACCAAATTAAATCTGCTTTAAATTCTATTATATATCTGAGAGAGCCTCCATCTTCTTTACATCGTAAAGCAATTATTAAAATGAAGCAAGAAAAACTCACATATTTACAAATAAAAGATAGAGAGGATTTTATGCTGTTGGATAAATCGAGAATTCACTCTATGATGGTTGATAATATCTTCAAAATGATGGATCAAATATTTGATATTCCATCTTCATCAAAAACCAAGTCCTCTAAAAAAGAGGAGGTTTCTGCATGACAGAAGATGAGCTTAAAATAATAGTCCAAGAGATTAGATCTCAAGGGCTTAATATATCTGAAAAAGATCCTGTATTAAGCATCTTATCTGGGCATGATCTCTTATATAAGCGTTGGTTACAGGAGGCAAATATATTACTCCAAAACCATAAAACAGATTTAGTTGATGTTACAGAAACTTATCTTCAAAAAGCTAAAGAACTTGCAGAGATAAAGATCTCAAACGCTGTAGAGGATGTATTTATCAAAATGGACGAATATAAAGCTAGAGCAATAGAGGATTTAAAAGCAGAAACGCCAAAAGCAGAAATCCCAACGGTATTTTGGGTACTGCTTGGAATGACTGGAGTCATGTCAATAGCAGCGGGTTATATGGTAGCTCTACTCATACTAACTTAAATTCAACACAAAGGAAAACACATGAAAAAAATTACAATCTCAACGATTTTGGCAGCGGCAATTATGACAACTTCACTTAATGCAGGATCAGTTGGAGGCTTCGGAGGAAGCCTGGAAAGTACACAATGGCTTAGGTTTGGTGCAGAAACGGCAGATAGAGCTAATGCCTATACCAAGCAGCTACAACAGTATGCTATGCAGATCCAACAGTATCAACAGCAGGTACAGCAGTATGTCAATCAATTTAACTCTTATAAGATGATGCTCCAAAATATAGGACAACTGCCACAGCAGCAATGGGATCAATTTTCTCAATCTGTTATGGGGCTTAAACAATCACTTGATTTTGGGAAGTCTCTTAACTTCACAGCAAGTAGCTATGATGCAGACTTTAAAAAAATGTTTCCAGGCTTTGATAAGTATCTATCAGATGCAAAAAACGGAAACAGCTTTGAGCAAGAATACAAGGATCTCTCCGCTTCAACTACCGATACGGTAAATTCTGCTCTCAAATCTTTAGGGCTAAGAGCAAACGATTTACAGAATGATGAGGCAGTTATGAGACAGCTACAAACGCTTAGCTCCTCTGCTCCAGGACAAAAGGCGGCTATACAAGCAGCAAATGAAATCGCTCTCCATCAAACGCATCAACTGAAAAAACTAGAGCAGACAGTTATACAGCAAACAAGAGTCCAGAGTCAATGGATCTTAGATCAGCAGAAAAAAGAAGAGATGAAACAAGCAGCCAAAGAAGCCTATCTATCTGATTATGAAAAGCCAAGCAACA
>Ga0256828_1002424_pt1 | contig 11109 bp, 6 predicted proteins | sample CV88metaG_FD_185993 | JGI IMG/M metagenome (GOLD analysis project Ga0256828, IMG submission 185993) | Hydrothermal vent microbial communities from East Pacific Rise, Pacific Ocean - CV88 | ecosystem: Environmental > Aquatic > Marine > Hydrothermal vents | place: Pacific Ocean: East Pacific Rise... | reverse complement strand
CCAGTTGCACCATATAAACAAGTATTTCCAGCACCACTAAATTCGCTACCTTCATGAGCTGGTCTTATGATAATTTTACCACCATTCATACCTTTTGCTACATAATCATTTCCTGCACCTTCAAGATAAATATCTATCCCTTTACTTAAAAATGCCCCAAATGATTGCCCAGCAGTTCCTGTTAGTTTATAAGTGATTGTTCCATCAGGTAACCCTGCATTACCATATCGTTTTGCAATTTCTCCTGAAGTTAAAGCACCAAAACTTCTATTTAGATTTGATATTTCAGTTTCTATTACTATAGGTTTAGAAGGATTTTCTATAGTTGGTAATACTTTTTTAAGTAACTCATGAGATTGTTCATTTTTATCATAAGGTACATTTGAAGATACTTGACAAGTATCAATTCCATCTATTCTTCTTAAAATATTAGAAAAATCAAACTTTTTAGCAAAATCATCATCAATAAGTTTAAGTAAATCAGATCTTCCTATGATATCTTGCATACTTGTATATCCAAGTTTTGCAAGTATCTCTTGAATATCTGTTGCAACAAAATCAAAGTAATTAATAAGTCTTTGAACAGTTCCAGTAAATTTACTTCTTAGATTTTTATCTTGAGTTGCAACACCCACACTACATTTATTTGTATGACAAATTCTTAATATTTTACAACCAAGAAGTGTAAGAAGTGATGTTCCAAATGCATAAGATTCTGCACCAAGCATAGCTGCTTTTACTATATCCATACCTGTTTTTAATCCACCATCTGTTTGAAGATGTACCATACTTCTTAAATGGTTTGCTTTTAGTGCATTATGTGCTTCACTAAGTCCAAGTTCCCAAGGATTTCCTGTGTATTTTATAGATGTAAGTGGAGCAGCACCTGTTCCCCCATCAGCACCACTTATAATAATTTTATCTGCATAAGCTTTTGCAACACCAGCTGCAATTGTTCCAACTCCAATTGTCGATACAAGTTTTACTGTAACTGTTGCTTTTGGATTGATTTGTTTCAAATCAAAAATAAGTTGTGCCAAATCTTCAATAGAATAAATATCATGATGTGGTGGAGGAGAAATAAGTGTAACACCAGGAGTTGTATGTCTTAGTGTTGCAATATATTTATCAACTTTTTGACCTGGAAGTTGTCCCCCCTCTCCTGGTTTTGCACCTTGAGCCACTTTAATTTGAAGTTCATCAGCACTCATTAGATATTCTGGAGTTACACCAAATCTACCTGATGCTATTTGTTTGATTTTTGAATTTTTCAAAGTATTAAATCGTTTTGGATCTTCTCCACCTTCCCCTGAATTACTTTGAGCTCCAATTGTATTCATAGCAATTGCAATTGCTTCATGAGCTTCAAGTGAAATAGAACCACAACTCATAGCAGCAGCTGCAAATCTTTTATAAATATTTTCTTTTGATTCAACTTGATCAATACTAATTGGTTCTTTATCACTATTAAATGTAAAAAAGTCTCTTATAAATTTTTTATCTCTATTCTCAACCAAAGATTTTAAAGTATCAAAATCATGGATATCTTCTGTTTCTTGTGCATTTTTATTATGAATAGCTTTTGTAACAGCTGGAGAATAATCATGAAATTCCCCACCATCAAGATATTTATAAAAACCACCAAGTTTAAGTGGGAACATAGCTTTATCATCAAAATATGCTCCAAAGTGGTATTGTTCTATCCGTTTTTCTATATCTTCATATCCAAGTCCACATATATCAGATTGTGCTTCACTAAAACAATCTTCATTTATCTCATCACTTAATCCAAGAACATCAAAAAGTGAAGAGTTTCTATATGAAGCAACAGTAGCAATACCCATTTTTGACATAATTTTCAATAATCCAGCATTAATAGATTTTTGAGTATTTTTTAATTTTTCTTGTACCTCATATTTACTTAAATCTTTTCTAATATAAAAATCAATAACACTTGCATACATCATATATGGATAAATAGCAGTAGCACCAAATCCTATAATAACAGCAGCACTGTGTGGATCATATACTTCACCTGTTACAGCGATAATTGAAACTTCCCCTCTTAAATTTACTTCTAAAAGTTTCTGATTGATATATCCTATTACAAAAGGCATAGGCATAACTTTTGTATTTTGATTAAGTTCCCTATCATCAAGTATAACTATACTTATATTTTCATTTTTAATTTTATCTATAATATTTAAAGCCAAAGTTTCAAGTGATTCTTTTAAATTTTCACTATATACTGTACTAAAAGTTGTATTTTTATAATATTCATCATAAAGTTCACTATCTTTATCGCCAAAAGATTTAATAATATTAAATTTTTCTTGCATTAAAATAGGGCTAACTGTTTTTAATCTTTTTGCATAAATCTCTTTTTCTTCTAAGATATTATGAATTTTACCAAATCCTGTATTTAAACTCATAACAATTTTTTCTCTATATGGGTCAATAGGTGGATTTGTAACTTGTGCAAATTTTTGTTTAAAAAAGTCTGTAAAATTTCTTTGAACTTTTGAAAAAGCAGCAAGTGGAGTATCATCTCCCATAGAACCTGTTGGTTCTTTCCCATCTGTTGCCATAGGTATAATCATCTGATCAAGTGTTTCATAAGTGATATTAAAATATTTTTGTCTTTTTGCTAAATCATCAAATTCATAATCATCTGTTTGTAAAAATGTATCTTCTGTAAATTCTTGAATATATTTTACATCATTGTTTAACCATTTATCATAATTTTGACTTGACTTTAAATAATTATTAATTTCATCATCTGTAAAAATTTTACCATTTTGGATATCAATCCCTATCATCTGACCAGCTTGAAGTCTGCTTCTTTGTTCAATATTATCGTCTGGAATATTAACTGTACCATATTCACTTGTGATAAATATTCTATTATCTTTTGTTTTTACATATTTAGATGGTCGAAGTCCATTTCTATCTATAACACAACCAATAAATCTACCATCTGTTAAACTAACAGCAGCTGGACCGTCCCAAGGTTCCATTACAATTGCAGTGTATTCATAAAAAGCTCTAAGAGCAGGATCCATATATGGTGCATTTTGCCAAGGAGCAGGAACTAAACTTCTTGCTGTTTTGAAAAAATCCATTCCATTTACACTAAGAAATTCAAACATATTATCCAAAGATGCACTATCACTTGCTCCATCTTGTAAAATAGGGAAAATTCTTTGTAACTCTTCATCTGTAAAAACTTCTGATTTAATTACAGGTGTTTTCATTTTTACATTAAATCTATTTGCTTCAACTGAATTAATTTCCCCATTATGTGCTATACCTCTAAATGGTTGAGCAAGTCTCCATTGAGGAAGTGTATTTGTTGAAAATCTTTGATGAAACAAAGAAAATGTAATTTTAAAATCTTCATCATTTAAGTCTTTATAAAATTGCTTGATTGTTGTAGGCATTACAAGCCCTTTGTATGAAATCACTTTAGATGAAAAAGATGGAATATAAAAAGCATCATCATCTTTTAGAGCATGTTCACACTCTTTTCTTGCAAGATATAACATAGCATCAAATCTATTTGATGAAACTATAGAATTTGCTGTTACAAAAACCTGAATAATATTTGGTAAAATTGATAAAGCTTGTTCTCCAAGTGCTTCTGTATCTATTGGCACTTCTCTTGTCAAAATAACTTTTAAATCATTTTTCTCACAATATTCTTTAAATGTATCAATTTGAGACATTTTTGGTGCAAATATCATAGCAACAGCATACTGTGCAGGTAAATCAACACCCTCATTAAGTGCTACTTTTCTCATAAACTGATCTGGCATAGAGAGCAATAATCCACTACCATCTCCACTTTTACCATCTGCTGCCACAGCACCTCTGTGCATCATTCTTGACAATGAAGTAACAGCATCTTCAAGATTTTGATGAGTTGGTGTATTGTTCAAATCAGCTAACAGCCCAAAACCACAATTATCTTTAAATGCAGTTAATTTATCTAAATTACAAGCCATTTTAATCCTTTAAATTCAATTATATTCGTAAAATTAGCTTGATTATATCTAATAAATAATTAAGATTTGATTAGGTATTTTTGTCACTTTTAGGAATTATAATTTCAAAACAAGCACCAAAATATTCATCTTCTTCTATTTTAAAAGATTCATTATAAGCTTTTAGACTACCTTTAAAATGTTTTGCAATAATCTCATTTGACATATAAAGTCCTATACCTGTACCTTGAGTTTGATGCTTTGTTGTAAAATATGGTTCAAATATTTTTGGTAAAATATCACTTGGTATTCCACCTGCATTATCATATATTTTTATAAAAATATCATAATGATCCTCTCTTAATTCTACTTTTACAATTTTAGGTTCAATCTCTTTTTCCAATAAAATATCTTTTGCATTATTAAAAATATTTATAATAACTTGAGATAATTCATTAGCCAATCCATAACAAATAATTTTATCTTCTTTATTATAATTTCTTTCTAGTAAAATCCCTTTACTTTTGTATGTATCTTTTACAATATTTTCAGTTTGTATTAATACCTCTACAATATTAAAATCTTCTTTAATGGTTGATTTTTTAAAGAAATTACTAAAATCCTCTATAGTATGAGATAAATACTCAGTTGTATGTATAATAGAATCTAATCTTTCATAACATACCTCATCTTGAAGCATTCCAAATTCTTTTTCAAATTTTAATCCACTAGCAGCTGTACTAATTGCACTTAATGGTTGTCTCCACTGATGAGCAATATTTTGTATCATCTCCCCCATAGAAGCTAATTTAGACTGTTGAATAAGCATATTTTGTTGCTCTTTTTGAATAGTTATATCTATAATATTAGCAACAACAATAGCCCCTTTAATTTTATATTTTGAGCCAAAAGAGATAATAATAGGAAAAATTGTTCCATCTTTTCTTAATCCTTCTAGTTCATGAGATTTTCCTAAAACTCCACATGAAATTCCTGTTTTTAGATAATTGGTTGATGCTTTTGTATGTTTATCTTTATATTTTTTAGGGATAATTCTTGTTAAATTTCTAGTTCCTATCATCTCTTCTTTTGTCCAACCAAAAATTTCTTCTGCCTTTTTATTATAAGTTGTAATTTTACCTGTAAAATCTATAGCAATAATAGCATTATTATTTGATTCTATAACAGTTTTTGTATATTCATTTGTTTCTTCTAAAGCTAAAGTATTTTTATCTATTTGTTTTGCAGCAGGTCTAAAAATAAATAAAACTTCTAAGCTTAATAATATTAAAGTAGCAATTAAAATCTTAAATTCTAAATCAGTTGTTTCTTTGAGATTATTATTTGCATATTTTTCATAAGCTTTTACAGCTTGATCAAGTTGTTTTAGAATAGATAAAGATTTAGCTCTTGCTATTTTTAAATATTTTGGATCATTTGAAAGTAAAAATTGATCAAAATAATTTAGATAATCTCTTAAATGTTTATCTAATTTATCTTTAAAATATATATCTTTTATCTCTTGATTTAATAATGTTTTAGTTACTAAAAATTCATGTGATTGTTTAATTTCTTGTAATAAATTAGTAAAAGATTGTATTTTATCTTTATTTTCATAATAATCTCTCCCCGCAATAATTAATCTTTGAGATAACATTCTTTGTTTACCACTTATATTAATTATATTTGCTAATTCTTTATTATCATTTACAACATTATTAATAAGAACATGAGATAAAATAATAAAAACTGTTAATAATATAACTGCTGGGATATATCTTTTACTTAATGAAAATTTAAACATTTAAAAACCTTTTAAAATTTGATTACAATTTTACTACTTATTTATTTAAAGCAACTTAATCACTATTTATTATTCTATTAAAATTTGCATTTTATTATCAATTAATTCTATATATAATTCTTTTTTACCTATAAATTTATAAAATTTTGCTTTGTAGTTTTCATCCATAATAATTCTAAACATAATTTTACCAAGTTCATTAGGATATGGAATAATATTTATTTTAGAGAATATAATAGTTTTAGTTTCATTTTTATTAAAAATTCGTTTTTTATATTTTGCAAATCTATTTATATCCCATCCATTTGTTCTTTTAAAATCTTTGCTATAAAATGATAAATATGTTTCTAAGTCATTATTTTTCCAAGCTTTTTTCCATAAAGATAATTGAGTAAAAATAGTATTTAATTGCTCTTTTGATATTGTAATTTGTCTATTTTCACTAATAATTACAATTGTATTGCTTATATTAATAGTATTATTTAATTTTTTTAAATTTAGATTATCCAAAGCAATACACCCTTTTGTATAAGGTTTTCTAGTATCATCATTTGGTACACCATGTATCCAAATACCATCTCCTGTATTGTTTAAACTTTTATCAAATTCATTTGGATAATTAGTTACTAAAGCCAAAGGTCCATAAAAAGCATCAAGCTTTGTTAAAACTTTTGTTAATTTATATACTCCTGTTGGTGTTTTTAGATCCCCTTCTCTCTCTTTGCAACCTGTTTCTTTCCCTACAAAAACAGATGATTCAAAAATAATTTTATCTTTTTTTGTATCATATACTTTTAAAGTTTTTTCTTTTTTTACAATTAATACAACATACCTAATAGATTCAAAATACCCTATTTGACCATTTTGTGTTTTTTTAAGTTCCTCTTTTAAAATTCGTTCAACTTCATTAATACCTTTTTCTTTATAAATAGTTAAATAATCAATATTGGCAAATAATATATTGCATAGCAATATAAGATATATTATATTTTTCATTTCTCTCCTTTAAGCGAACATATTGTACAATAATGTACCAAATATAACGATAAAGGATATTGTTGAAAACTATTTTTTTATTATTTTTTTTATTCATATATTTATTTAGTGATACAATTGAAAATAAAACATGGGGTAAAGGTCAAACACTTATTACTTTTTTAGATAAACATCATATTTCTAAAGATATCTATTTTAATCTATCAAAAACAGATAAAGAATTATGTTCTGAAATTGAAGCTGGAGTTCATTATATTGTAAGTTATAAAGATAATGAAATTAATCAACTTCTAATACCTATTAGTGAAGAGATGCAAATTCATATTTATAAAAGAAAACAAAAATATAAATTAGAAATTATTCCTGTTATTTATGAAGAACATAAACGATTATTAAGTTTTGAAATAAGATACTCACCTTATCAGGAGATTATGGATATAACACATAGTAAAGCCTTAGCTAATGAATTTATAAGAGCATTTAAAAAATCTGTTAATTTTAAAAAACTTCATAAAAAAGATATTGTTTCACTTGAATATATTCAAAAAACTAGACTTGGTGAACTGTATGCAACTCCTGAGATATTAGGGGCAATGATCAAAACAAAATACCGCACAAAATATATATTCCAAAACCCAGATGATGGAAGATTTTATGATCAAAAAGCAAGAAGTTTAGCAAGTGTATATTTTAAAGTACCACTTAGATATAAAAGAATTTCAAGTAAATTTACATATAAAAGATTTCACCCTATTTTGCATAGATATATAGCTCATTTGGGGATTGATTATGCTGCTCCAAGAGGCAGAAAAGTATGGGCAACAGCAGATGGTAAAGTTATATTCAAAGGTAGAAAAGGTGGATATGGAAATGCTGTGATGATACGACATTCAGGTGGATATAGATCATTATATGCACATTTAAGCCGTTTTGCTCACATCAAAAAAGGTAATTGGATTAAACAAGGTACAATTATAGGATATGTAGGAACTACAGGAAGAAGTACAGGACCTCATCTTCACTTTGGACTATATAAAAACGGAAGAGCAGTAAATCCAGCAAAAGTATTGAGTTATTCTAAAAAAACTTTATATGGCAAATCAAGAAAAAGATATTTTAAATATATCAAATCTATTAAAAAAGATTTAGATAATTATGCAAAAAATCTTGTTCAACCAACAAATAATTATAAAAAATATAGTAGAAAATGTGAGTTAAAAATATGATTTTAAGTATAGAAAGTAGTTGTGACGATAGTTCTATTGCTATTACAAAAATAGATACATTAGAATTAGTTTTTCATAAAAAAATATCTCAAGAGATACAACATAGTGTATATGGTGGAGTAGTACCAGAACTTGCAGCAAGACTTCATATAGAAGCACTTCCTAAAATTTTAGAAGAGTGTAAAAAATATTTTCCACTATTAAAAGCAATAGCAGTTACAACCAATCCAGGACTTAGTGTAACATTAAGTGAAGGTGTTGCTATGGCTGAAGCTTTAAGTATAAGTTTAAATCTTCCACTTATACCAATCAATCATTTGCATGGACATATTTTTTCTACTTTTATAGAGAAACAAAGCTTATTACCTATGACTGTTTTATTGGTTTCTGGAGGACATACTCAAATCCTTGAAGCTCAAAATTTAAACAATATTCAACTTATAGCTCAAACTTTAGATGATAGTTTTGGGGAGAGTTTTGACAAAGTAGCTAAAATGCTTCATTTAGGTTATCCAGGTGGTCCTATTATTGAACAATATGCAAAAAATGGAGATGATACAAGCTATAAATTACCAATTCCCTTAAGACAATCCCCAAATATAGAGTTTAGTTATAGTGGTTTAAAAAATGCAGTTAGACTTATAGTTTTACAAGAGGAAGAAAAATCACAAACAAAAAAATTAGATAATCAAACTATATCTAATATCTGTGCAAGTTTTCAAAAAGCTGCTGTTGATCATCTGCTTATGAAACTTAAAAAATATTTTAAAAAATCAAATCCTACAAAATTAGCTATAGTAGGTGGAGCAAGTGCTAATTTATATTTAAGAGAAAAAGTATTAAACTTATGCGATCAATTTAATTGTAAATTAATCTTAGCTCCATTAGAATTTTGTAGTGATAATGCAGCTATGATAGGAAGAGTTGCAATAGAAAAATTTAAAGAGAATATTTAAAATGAAAATAATTATAGCTGGTGCTGGTAAAGTTGGCTTTAATCTTGCCAAAACATTATCAATTGCTCATAATGTTATATTAATAGATAAAAACCAAGAAGCACTAAATAATATCCAAGAAAATATTGATATTATGCCAATATGTGGTAATGTTGAAGACTATAATACTTTTAAAATGGTTAAATATGATACAATTGATCTATTTATTGCTGTAACAAATTTAGATAATATGAATTTAATAGCTTCAATGGTAATAGATATAGCTTTAGATGTAAAAAGAAAATTTGTAAGATTAAAAGATCATTGTTTTGATCATGAAGAGATAAAAAAGAAACTCAATATTGAACAATTTATTTTCCCTATACAATTAGCTTCTAATACTATTTTATCACTTTTAAAATATCCAAAAGCAAACAATATAAAAACTTTTCAATATGCTGATTATAAATTAATCTCTATTATTATCCCAAGTAATTTTATTGCCCAAACTTTTACATTTGAATCATTTAGAATTGTAGGGATAGAAAGAGATAAACATTTTTTTATCCCTCAAGAAGAATATGTTGAAATTTTGCCAAATGATTTGGTATATTATTTTGGACTTGAAGAGGATATGTATATACTCACTCATAGTGATAATGTTAATATTACAAAATGTGTTGTATTTGGTGCTGATAATCTTGGTATGACTATAACTTCAGATTTATTAAATGTTGGGTGTGAGGTTAAACTAATAGAAAAAGATTTACAATTATGCAATAAAGCTGATGAATACCTCAAAGGTAAAGCAGATATTATCAATTTTAAATATGGTTCTCATGAAATTTTTGAAAGTGAAAACTTAAGTAATGCAGATATTTTTATTACAACAACTAATAATGATGAATTTAATATAATCAAATCACTTGAAGCAAGAGATAGTGGTATAGATAAAATTGTAGCTATCAATAATGAAATGGAATACTACAATCTTATGCACTCTTTACAAATAACAGCTGTAAGAGGACCTAAGATGAGTGCTTATCATAAGATTATGGAAGAGATAAGCTCTTCTGGTGTTGTACTTAAAAAACATTTTTGCGGTGGTAAAGCAATAGTATTTATGAGAAAAATATTTGCAAATTCTAAACTAATAGGTAAAAAAATCAAACCTTTAAAACTAAACGATTCAAGTTTATATTATATTAAAGATAGTAAATTATATACTTTTAGTAATACTATTATTTTAGAAGAAAATGATTTAATTGTTTCATTTTGTGTAGCAAGTGATAGTGATAAAGTTGCACAATGGATATATGAATTATAAAAATTAATTTAAAATTAAGGAGAAAAAATGGAAGAAAAAATTTTAGCATGTGATAATGATATATGCAAATTAAAAGATGAGTGTAAAAGACATAAATTATATGAAGATGGTGCAAAAGAGTATAAAACTCATAGTGGTAAACCAAATAAAGGTTGTGGTAAATTTATCCCTTTAAATCCAGATAAAAAATAATTTTTGTTTTCTAATATATGAATTACAAAAATTTACTTAAAGTTTTATCTTTAATAGGTATTTCTATATCTGTAATTTTTTTATTAGATATTTTTATTGCATTGATATATAATGAACAATATATCAAATTTTTAATATTTGATATATTGTTTTTTGGTATTAATTTATTTATATGGTTTAAGTTAAAAAAACATAAATTAGATTTAAAAATCAAAGATAGTATATTAGTTGTAAATTTATTATGGGTTATTTTAGGAATAATTGGTGCTGTTCCTTTATACTTATATAGCAATATAACTTTTGCTTCAGGTTTTTTTGAAGCGGTTAGTGGTTTTACAACTACAGGTGCTACTGTTTATACCGATATTGAAGCTTTGCCTCATATGTTATTGTTCCATAGAAGTTTAATGCACTGGCTTGGTGGACTTGGAGTTATTGTTTTAGGTGTAGGATTACTTTCAATGTTAAATCCAACAGGAAGTTTATCTTTATTTAAAGCTGAATCAACAGGTGTTTCAATAGAAAAACTAACTCCAAAAATCAAAGATACAGCTATTAGCCTATGGTCTATTTATTTATTTTTAACTTTACTTGATACAATTCTATTAAAATATTTTGGAATGGATTGGTTTGATGCTATTAATCA
>Ga0256828_1002422_pt1 | contig 11112 bp, 14 predicted proteins | sample CV88metaG_FD_185993 | JGI IMG/M metagenome (GOLD analysis project Ga0256828, IMG submission 185993) | Hydrothermal vent microbial communities from East Pacific Rise, Pacific Ocean - CV88 | ecosystem: Environmental > Aquatic > Marine > Hydrothermal vents | place: Pacific Ocean: East Pacific Rise... | reverse complement strand
AGATTGGTGAGGCGTGTGCATTGATAGCTAATACAGAGGGTTTAACAGCACATGAAGAGTCAGTTAGAATACGTTTAAAATAAATTATAGCATAAATTAAAATACTATATAACAAAATGTATATTTCTTAATATTAAAATATGATACACTTCATCCATCTTAAATAAAAAAGGAAAGATGAAAGATGTCATTAGGTAAAAAATTAACGGCAGAGTTTATAGGAACATTTTGGTTAGTATTTGGAGGTTGTGGGTCAGCAGTATTGGCAGCAGGTTATCCAGAACTTGGTATTGGATTTGTAGGGGTCTCATTTGCTTTTGGTCTAACAGTATTGACTATGGCATATAGTATTGGTCATATCTCAGGATGTCACCTTAACCCTGCTGTATCTGTTGGACTTTGGACTGCAGGAAAGTTTGAAACTAAAGAGCTGATTCCATATATTGTTATTCAGGTTTTAGGTGCTATTGTTGGTGCATTGCTTTTATATATTATTGCTACAGGAAAAGCAGGATTTGAGGTAGGTGGATTTGCAAGTAACGGTTATGGAGAGTTATCTCCTGATAAATATCCTCTTACATCAGCACTATTAATAGAAGTGGTTTTAACATTTATGTTTCTGTTTATTATTTTGGGGTCAACTAGTGAAAAAGCACCAGCAGGGTTTGCTCCTATTGCAATTGGTTTAGGATTAACTCTTATTCATTTAATCTCTATTCCTGTTACAAACACCTCTGTTAACCCTGCAAGAAGTACAGCAGCAGCACTTTTTGCTCAAACTCCTGCACTTAGTCAACTTTGGCTTTTTTGGTTTGCTCCTATTGTTGGTGCTGTCATTGCAGGTATTTTGTGGAGATGGTTATCTACAGACAACCAAGAATAAGTTTAAAATGTCCTCATTAATGAGGACATCAAGATAATTTTTTGTGTGATTAAAGAAAAGAGATTAGAGGTTATAGAAGTGTTTTAATGCTCTAATAATCATAGCGTTTTTAGAGATACTTTCACTTTTTGCATCTTGGTCAACTTGCTCATATAAATCAAGAGGTAGAGTAATAGAGAAAATTTTAGTTCTATTTTTTTTCTGTTTCTTAATATCTGAAACTATATCTTTAAGTACATCAATCATCTTATCAGTATTAATTGGTTTTCTAATAAAGTTATTTACACCAATTTTAACCGCTTCTGAGATATTACCCATATCATCACTTGCTGAAACAATTACAATCATCTGTTTAGGATTAATCTCTCTAATCTCTTTAGCAATATCAAGTCCACTTTTACCTGGTAAAATAATATCAATAAAAATAATATCTGGTTGATGTTGCTCATACAACTCCAATGCACTCTCTCCATCAAACGCAGAGTGAACTTCTGCAAAAAAGTTTTTAAGTGTTGTACACATTAACTCATTTGTCTCAGGGTCATCCTCTAGTACCATTGTTCTTAGCTTTTTAGTCTCTTCAACTATTTTCATTAAATCATTATTCATTTGACTTTTCCCATTCCTTATAATTTTAATAGATTGTAACATTATAACTATTAAGAGGAATTAAAAAAATAACCAAAAAAGTTATAGTTTATTCAATAATCAACACTATGTGTGTAATTATAGCCCATTTCGTAAGGTTAACTCTTTATCAAACAGCCAAGATTGTCTATGCTCTTTAATATTTTTTTTCTCAATAGTCTCAATTAGCATAGACTCCTTATCTTCGAGCATCATATAGACCTCTCCATTTGGCTCAACCAACATACTATCTCCATAAAACTTCCAACTTACCTCATCTTTAGTATATTCTCCTAGACGATTAGCACGAAGAATATAACATCCATGTAAAAAAGCTTTTGTTTTTATAATTTCACGCCATCTGTTATGTGAAGCGAAAGTAGAGGCTGTTGGAAGAAGAACTAAATCCACCTTTTTTTTATGAACAGAGTCCCAAAATGGATTAAAATGAAGTTCAAATCCTGCTAGTACCATAACACGAAAACCATCTACCATAAAAATTAATGGGTCTTTTATTTTTGTTATAGGATTTGCAAAAAAACTTTTTTCATCCCAATGAGGATATGGGATAAGAATCTGTTGTTTATAGTATGAGACAGATTTTTCACTAATTTTTATAATTGTTTTTACATAAGTGTTTTTTTTGATAAGAACAATAGGAGCTACAAAAATCATATTATATTTAAGTGCATATTTTTTAAGAAGTTCCATATGTTTTTCACTCTGTTTTTTGACCATTTTCATAGGTATCTCTTCTAACTCTTTAAAAAAGTGATTTAGAACATACTCTCCAAAGAGTACAATCCTAACTCCTCGGCTATGTGCATTTCTTAGATAAAAATCAAGCTTAGTAGCTTGCATACCTAATGTTGGTAGTTGTAGTGCTGCAATGGTCAACTTTTTCATGAAGAACTCTTTTTCTCTATTATCTCAATTTTAACTTTTGCATCTTCTATCATTTTTTGAGCAGATTTTATCTGTGCCAATCCATCCTCATACAGCTTTAGACTATCCTCTAATGTAATACTAGGATTCATTAGTTTATTTAGTATCTCTTTTGATGTCTCTAATTTTGTCTCAAATGTATCATTATTCATTTTATCTCCTAATTTAACTCTTTTTTAATAATATAATCAAACTTATCTAACTCTACCAAAAAAGCATCATGTCCATATTCACTATCAATCTCATGATAATTTGATTTTTGATTATTGCGTTGCATCATATTAGATATATGCTCCATCTCTTTTGGAAAAAATAGATAATCACCTTTAAATGAGATTAGTGTCACATCTGCTTTAATCCGAGATATAGCATCATGTAATGAGTCATAACCTCTACTTAAATTAAAAGTATTAATCGCCTTAACAATATATAGATAACTCATAGGGTCAAAAAGTTTTGAGAAGTTAGTAGTATTATACTCCATATATCTCTCAACCTCATAACGACCAAAAAGTTCAAAAAGTCCATCATTGTTGACATAGTTACGTCCAAACTTATCACTCATGGAACTAGGAGATAGATATGAGATATGTCCTGCTACTCGCCCTATAGCTAAACCATCCAAACCATCCTCTTTAAAAGCATCTTTTGGATAGTTCCCATTATCAAAACGTGGGTCTCGACGTATCGCCTCTATTGCTACCTTATTAAATCCAATCGCCCAAGGTTGTGTTGCATATGTAGATGCTAAAGCGATTATCTTCTCGGAGAAATTTGGATAGTCTACAGCAAACTGTAATGCCTGCATACCACCCATAGAGCCACCTACAATCGCTTTGAGTTTATAGATTCCCAAATTAGAGAGTAGTTGTTTCTGTGCTTTAATCATATCTTTAATGGTTAAAACTGGAAATTTAAGACGATAAGGCTTATTGCTAGGATAGTTGTCACTCATAGGAGAGGTGCTTCCAAAACAAGAGCCAATTACATTTGTAGATATAACAAAAAATTTATCAGTATCTATAGCTTTTTTTGAGCCAATGAGTCCATCCCACCATCCTACTTTTCTATCATTTGGGTACTGACCTGCTGCGTGATGAGAGCCACTGAGTGCATGACAAATCAAAATAACATTAGATGCATCATTATTGAGCTTTCCATAAGTCTCATAAGCTATTTGATACGGTTCTAGGATTCGTCCACTCTCCAAATATAGAGGTGTAGTAAAGTGTTCTATTTTAGTTTTTAAATTCATTGAGAGATTTTACCCTATTTAGGCTTTTAAACACTAACTACACAATTTTATGCAATTATTTTATGTTATTATAGATTATAAATTAATTTATGCTAAAATAATCTTTTAAAACAATTTCAAAGAGAGGAAGAGTAATGAGTATACGAGCTATTCTGCTTATATTAATTTCATTAACATTTAATTTAAATGCGATGACAGAAATAGAAGTAAAGCAATATATGAAAAATTATATTGAGAAGAAGATGCATTCACCTGTCAAAAGTATTGATGTTATATCAAAATATCACATAGATGAAGTGCCTGAGTGGGAGGTATATTTTCTCTCCATGAGAATAGATATAACTTTAGGGGGAAAAACAAAAACAACTACCGTTCCTCAAACTATCTTTACAAAAAAAGGTAATTTCATCACCTTTAAATTGATGAAACCTAGAGGTCATGGTAAAAAAAATATAAACTATGCAAAACTTTTAAAACCAAAAGTTCCAAGTAGTGCATATGATGATGACCATCTTATAGCAGGGTCTAAAGATGCTCCACATAAGATTTTGGTCTTTTCTGACCCTTTTTGTCCATATTGTCAATCAAAAATACCTGAAGTATTAAAAGTTGTTAGGGATAATCCTAAAACCTATGCTCTCTATTACTACCATCTTCCTCTTCTAAAAATTCATCCAGCATCAGACCTTGTAACCAAAGCAATGCATATCTTTCATAAAGAGAATAAGATAGATAAGATGATGTCTCTATATGACTTATTTTTAGAAGCAACAGAGACAGAGCCAAAGGAGATTCTTAAAGCAATTAAAGATAAAACTGGTGTTGCTTTTACCAAAGAGCAATTATCAACACCTGCATTAAAAGAGGCGTTTGAAGTTGATAAAAAAATGCAAAGAAAACTACAAGTTACATCTACGCCAACCATTTTTATAGATGGTGCATGGGATAGAAAAAGAGAAAAATATAAAGAGTATGCAAAGTAGTATTAGATTGAGACAACCAAAAGTTGTCTCTTTTAAATTAATATTATGAATATAAACCTATTTATTCGTTAATCATGTCACCTAGCATAAAAGCAAGTTCTAATGCTTGAGAGGCATTGAGTCTTGGGTCACACTGTGTATGGTATCGACTAGCCAAATCACTAGCTGTAATAGCACAAGATGTACTACCTGTACACTCTGTTACATCATTTCCTGTCATCTCCAAGTGAATTCCACCAGCAACAGTTCCCATCTTTTTGTGAATCTCAAAGAATTGTGATACTTCTGATAAAATATTATCAAAATTTCTTGTCTTGAACCCATTATCTGTTTTTTCAACATTTCCGTGCATTGGGTCACATGACCATACAACATTTTTACCCTCATCTCTTACACGTTTAAGAAGTTTTGGGAAATACTCATTTATCTTTGATGCACCCATACGAACAATAAGATTTAGTCTACCCTCTTCATTTTCTGGATTTAAAGCGTCAATAAGCTCAATAAGCTCATCCTCACCCATACTTGGACCTACTTTACATCCAATAGGGTTGTTGATACCTCTAAAATACTCAATATGAGCTTCTGTTAAATCTCTAGTTCTATCTCCTATCCATAACATATGAGCAGAGCAATCATACCACTTTCCATCGTTATCATCTTTTCTTGTTAAAGCCTCTTCATAGTTTAAAAGAAGTGCCTCATGAGAGGTAAAGAGTGTAGTTTGATGAAGTTGAGGGATAATATCACTTGTTAGTCCACACGCAGCCATAAATTTCATAGAGTTATCTATTTTTTGACTTAACTCATCATACTTTTGTCCTAACTCATGGTCTTTGATAAAATCCAAGTTCCATTGGTGTACTTTGTTTAAATCGGCTAGACCACCTCTAGCAAAAGCTCTTACAAGATTAAGTGTTGCTGCTCCTTGGTTATAAGCTTTTATCATATTATGAGGGTTAGGGACTCTTGCCTCCTCTGTAAACTCTATACCATTAATAATATCACCACGATAAGATGGAAGACTAACCCCCTCTATCTCTTCAAAATCAGAAGAACGAGGTTTTGCAAACTGTCCTGCAATACGTCCTACTTTTACAATTGGCTTTCCTGTTGCATACATCAATACCATATTCATCTGTAGCATAAGTTTAAACAGATTTTTAATATTAGAAGAGTTGAAATCAGAAAAACTCTCAGCACAATCTCCACCTTGAAGTAAAAAAGCTTCGCCTCTTCCTGCTTTTGCAAGTTTCTCTTTTAGTGTTCTTGCTTCTCCTGCAAAGATGAGTGGTGGATATTCGCTTAGAGTCTTTTCTACCTCTTTAAGTACCTCTTGCCTTGGGTATGTAGGTTGTTGTTTAATTGGAAATTCTCTCCAACTATTAGGTGTCCAACTCATGGTTTCTCTCCTTCTTAAAATAAATTCTGAAAGTATACCTTAGAAATAATTGATTTTCTATGTTTTACTCTTTTTTAATTTAAAAACAATCAACAACACGATATTATTTTTTAAATTTAATTATATAAGGATAGCTCATGTTAAAAAAACAGGGAACAATGCTTCTTGCAAGAGAAGATATAAAAGTTTTTGACTGTACTATTAGAGATGGTGGGTTAGTGAACAATTATCATTTTACCGATGAGTTTGTAAAAGGTGTATACGAGACTTGTGTTAAAGCAGGTGTTGATTATATCGAAATTGGTAAAAATAACTCTCCTACACTTATGAGTGAAGAGGAGTTTGGAGCTTGGAACTTTTCTAAAGAGGAGGATATTAGGCGAATTGTAGGTAATAATGATGCCAACATAAAAATAGCAGTAATGTCTGACATAGGAAGAACCGTAAAAGAGGAGCTTTTGCCAAAAGAGGAGTCTGTTGTCGATATGATTAGAATAGCAACTTATGTTCATCAGATACCTGAAGCGATAGAGCTTATTGAGGAGGCTCATGCAAAGGGTTATGAGACTACTGTAAATGTAATGGCAATTGCTAAATCTTTTAATAACGAGTTAGACGAGGTACTAGAAGTTCTTGGAAAAACAAATGTGGATGTTATCTATATTGCTGATACTTTTGGCTCATTTTATCCTGAACAGATTAGAGGGCTAACTGAAAAATATCTCAAAGTTGCAAAAGAGAGTGGTAAAGAGGTAGGAATTCATGCTCATAATAATATACAGTTGGCATATGCTAATACTATAGAGTCGATGATATATGGTACAAGTTTTTTAGATTGTACTATCTCTGGACTAGGAAGAGGAGCAGGAAACTGTCCTATGGAGCTTCTTATTGGTTTCTTGAAAAATCCAAAATATAAACAGCTTCCTGTGCTTGAATTTATAGAGAAGTTTATTGTTCCTTTGGAAAAAGAGCTAGATTGGGGGTATAGTATTCCGTATATGATAACAGGACAACTTGTAGAGCATCCCAGAAGTGCAATGAAAGCTAGAGATGAGGGTGATACTGGATATGTGAAGTTTTATAAGAACCTAATTGAGCAGTAGAGGGAAAATTTCTCTCTTATTCAAACCCTTTAAAATAAAATTAAAACTCTTTTGGGTATAATCTCAAACTTTTTACAAAATGCCAATACTCTATATTGGTATAACAACAATCAATAAAGGGTTTGCAATGTACGCAATCATTAAAGCAAGTGGTCAACAATTTAAGGTTCAAGAGGGTGATATTGTCTGTTTTGACAAAATGAGTCTTGAGCCAAAATCAGCAGTAGAGTTCAAAGAGGTTCTAGCACTAGATAACGGTGAATTAACAGTAGGGACTCCTTTTGTAGAGGGTGCTGTTGTTAAAGGTGAAGTAATTAACGAAGGTCGTGATAAAAAAGTTATCATCTATAAGAAAAGAAGAAGAAAAGATTCAAAACTTAAAAGAGGTTTCAGAAGAGACTTTACTAGAGTTAGAATTACAAGCATAGCATAATATAAAAGGAGTATAGATATGGCACATAAGAAAGGTCAAGGTTCTACACAGAACAATAGAGATTCAGCTGGTCGTCGTTTAGGCGTTAAAAAATATGGTAGTGAGACTGTTATTCCTGGTAATATTATTATCAGACAAAGAGGAACAAAAGTTCACCCAGGTACAGGTGTTGGTATGGGTAAAGACCATACTATTTATGCACTTATTGAAGGCGTTGTTAAATTTAGCAATGTTAGTAAAAGCAAAAAAAGAGTATCTGTAGTACCTGCATAATTCAACTATATGTGAGCCTTCTGCTCACATAATCTTCATCTCCATTACATTTATCATGTAATTTTCTGTTCAAATCTACTTACAACATCTATTTTTTTACTATTTAATTGTTTTTTAGAAGACTCAAAACTTGTTTGAAGTTTATCAAACTGCTTTGATATTTTTATCATATCGTTAGAAAATTTTACAAATTTTCCATATAATAACTCTGCTTTATTTACTATCTCTCTCGCATTTTGATTCTCTTTTTCATCTTTCCATATATTCTCAATAGCTCTCATAGCTATTAACAGAGTTGTTGAGCTAACTAGAAGAATATGATTTTTAAACGCATCATCATAAAGAGATTTATCTCTTTCCAAAGCTATGGTTAATGCCCCCTCTATAGGTATAAATAGAAAGATAAAATCTAATGTGTTAATACCTAGAAGTTGTTCATAATTTTTATTAGATAAGGCTTTTATGTGACTTCTAATTGATTTTATATGCTCCTCCAAGTGTGCTTCTTTTAGGTTACTATCTTTATCCTCTGATATAAATTTTTCATAAGCATTGAGAGAACTTTTCGCATCAATAATAAGGTCACACTTATTGGGTAGATGAACCAATACATCAGGTCTATACATATTATTATTATTTTTAAGTGAAACTTTCATTGTATAGTGAATACCTTTTCTAAGACCAGAATACTCCAAAACTTTTTGTAAAATCATCTCACTCCAAAGAGTGTGCCAATTTTCTCCACCTTTTAGAGTATTGATTAGATTTATTGTATCTTGACTTATCTGTCTATTTAACTCTTTTAGAGATAGTATCTCTTGGTTCAATATCATTTCATCTTTTGAGTTGTTTTTGTATAGGGTCTCTATATGTCCTTTAAAATCATCTATTTGCGACTCTAATGGTTTTATCATAGTAGATAGATTATTTTGACTTAATCGTGAAAAACCTTTCGGGTGTCCACCAAATACATTTATGGATAACTGTTCAAACTCTTTTTTAAGTTCACCTCTTTGCTCTTTCATTTTTATTAGTTTTTCTATATTTTGTTTCTGTTGTTCATTGAGCTGTACTTGGGTATCACGCAGACGAGTATGAAAATTTGTATTCTCTTGCACTAGAGTCTCATTTCTCTTTTTTAAAAGCCTATACTTCTCTACTAAAATATCATAGTTTTCATTTAAAATTTCATGATGTGCTTTTAACTCTTTGAAGTTCATCTCTTGGTGGTGAACAGATTCCATATGGTCTTGGAATTGTAAAGAGATATTCTCTCTTAGTCCTGCAATATCTCTCTCTTTTTCAGAAAGCATTTTTTTACTACTTTCAAAAGCATCCATCTCTTTCATAATATTTATATTAAATATTTTTTCCTCTTGAAGTTGAATTTCAAGTTGTGCTATTTTATCTATTTTTGCGTCATCAATCTCTTTTGCTTGGTCTAAAAATGCATTAAGAGTATTTAGCTTTGTCATAAAATAGACTATAATGATAGTAATCATAAATGCAATAGTGAGAAACATACCTATCATAATAAAAAATTCTGTATTAAACTCAAAATTCATCAACAACTTTTCCAAAATAGTCTACCCCTCTATTATGTCATAATCACTCGGTGCAATACACTCTAAACTGTTATTTTCAAAATTGTTATTATCATATTTCATCTTTTGAAACTCTATCCGTACACGGTTATCCAAGTTGTCTACATAAAAAATCTTTTTTAACCATTCTCTATTGTCTAATGTAATAAGATATTCAACCTCTTTATATGTTGCTTTATAATCTGTGTTACTAATTTTTTGGGCTACTTTTAAAATCTCTTCAAGATTAATTCCTTCATCTACAATATACCTTGATACTTGTTCCAAATCATGGTCAACTACAATGAGTTGAATCCCATCAGTACAGACCTCTTTTTTTGTTGGGCTTTTATAATCCCATTTAAAAAAACTACTTTTAATCTCGTGAGACTCCCCTTGTTCATTAATAATAATCTGTTTCTCATTTTTAAATTTAACAGTACCATTATATATTATGACTTTATTTTTGTCATTAGTAATTGTCTGTTTAAATTCTGCTTTGAAGTTACTTGGCAACGAGATAGTCGCACTTACCACCATGCTTAAGGTGATTAATGTAAATAATATTTTCATTATTTAAATTCCTTTTTTAATTAATTTATGATATCAAAATCACACTTCATATCAAATAAAATCTGTGTGCTTCTGTTTAAAACAATTTTGTATCTAAAAAGATTTTGACAAAAAATTGTGGATTTATAAAATATAAGTATACTATTGGCATGAAAAAACTTATTTTATGGATTTTAATCCCATTTATCGCTATTCAGTTTATACAGATAGATGCTCCTTCAAGCATAGTATCCATCTCAAATCAAGAGATTCATGCACCTAAAGAGATTATGGATATACTCAAACGCTCCTGTTATGATTGTCATTCAAACTCAATAATATACCCTTGGTACTCAAATATAGCACCAATATCTTGGTATACTAAAAATCATGTAAAAACTGGTAGAAAAGTTGTTAATTTCTCCCAATGGAGAAGTTATGATATCAAAAAAAAGATAAAAGTAATAAAAAATCTACCAAAATCTATTCGTATTCGTATGCCACTACCTGATTATTTATGGATGCATAAAGATGCAAAACTTTCAAAAGAGGATAAAAAACTGCTTGTAAATTGGGCAACAGAATTAAAAGAGAATATTAAATAGGATAAATATAGTCCTATTTAAAAAATATTCTGCTATAATACAGCATAAATTTTAAATAAAAGGAAATTAAATGCCAAAAATTAACAAATACGTAGATATCTCAGAAGTAGATAGAGAAGCAAAAAAAGACCTTATAGATAGACACTCTCCATTTATTCACTGTGCTGATACAGCAACTGCAGGTGAGCCATTTGAGGTAACTGTAAAGATGGGTAACGAGTATACTCACCCAGATGATTTTGACCACTATATTGAGTCTGTAACTCTTTTTAATGGTGATACCAAATTGGCACAAGCAACTTATGTTCCAGGGACTCTAGGAAATACAAAAGCACATAATACTACTACATTTACAATTATTCCAACAGGAAAAAAACTTAAATTAGTAGCACATGGTTACTGTACAAAACATGGTATCTGGGAAGGTACAGCAGTTGAAGTAGCAGTTAACTAAAACTTCTTATA
>Ga0256828_1002421_pt1 | contig 11117 bp, 10 predicted proteins | sample CV88metaG_FD_185993 | JGI IMG/M metagenome (GOLD analysis project Ga0256828, IMG submission 185993) | Hydrothermal vent microbial communities from East Pacific Rise, Pacific Ocean - CV88 | ecosystem: Environmental > Aquatic > Marine > Hydrothermal vents | place: Pacific Ocean: East Pacific Rise... | reverse complement strand
TGAGCCATCAAGTTCTCCTTTAATTTTGTTCCCTAAAGTGTAGCACGCAGATGTTTTAAGTTTCGTTTGGCTAATCAAAACGATAAGAAAAGTCTAAATATTGTGTATTTTAGAAACAGTTATTCCGGGTTTCTGTAGTTCAGACAGGAAGGGATACCATAGTAACGTAATTGAAGTGCGCTCCGTCCTCCCACATCGTAACACTCAACACCCTCTTGCTTTAATGTTTTGGCAAGTTCATATGGTTGATATATACGTGCAGCAAAGTGCTTTGGCTTCTTGTCCGAGAGATAATAGAGTGGTTGATGAAAAACGATGGCAGCAACCGATACGCCAAGTACCGCTATCACAACATAAAAAGCTCTCAGATAACGCTTCTGAAACTGAGGTAGCCTGACACGCAGACTCTGCATGAAGACATCCACCATTGCAATGGTGGAGATCATCACATAGGGAGCAAAATCTGTAATATAGACCTTTTGACGGATGGAAAGTAGTAGAGAGACTGCCAATGCGGTAAAGGAGATATACCACATAAGCGTTTTCTTGCCTCGTAATAGTATACGATACATTGTGTAGAAAAAGTAGAGAAACAATAACGGTGAAAAAACCGCAGCATAAAGTCCAAAGATCTCCAAAAAATGCCCTGAAGGCCGCCCGCCTATTTCGATCCCTTTTGCAAGGTAGATGAAAGCAAATATAAATGCTGCCGAGGTGATGCTGAGCATCTTGTCACGATGGGTGATACCGTAAAAGAAGAGTGCGACAAAAAAGATGATGGAGGCTTCATGAATAAAGAAGAGTGCCAGCATAATCAAGGGCAGGAAAATAAAGTGGCGACGCTCATACAACAGTACAAAGAAAAGCACCAGTGCCAGTACAATGATTCCGACATTCGCCAGTGAAGTCGCTGTCAAAATACCGGGCAGGAACATAAATAAAGAGGTGGAGAGATAGACATCTTCTCTACGTTGAAAGTAACGCTGACTCAGTTCATAAAAGAGACGAAGACTCAAAAATGCAAAGAGTAAAAAAAAGATACGCAATCCAAGGAAACCGGGTACTACCGCACTCCCCCACTGCATCAAGAGAGAGACAAGAGTCGTATGTCCATAAAGATTTTTCGCCTCATGCGGCGTAATAGGGGTTGTAGCCGCCAACACAAAGGAGACAACGACATAGAGGAAGAGAAGCCCAAGGAAATGTGCTTTTTTCATCCTCTACACCTTGTTTTAGAGTTTTAGAAAGTTCTCAAGCATCTCATGCCCGTATTCACTCATGATCGACTCGGGATGGAACTGTACACCGTAGATCGGTTTGTCTTTTATCTGAAGAGACATGATCTCGTGATCATCCTTGCTATGTGATGTTGCAATGATATTTTCAGGTAAATTCTCTTTATTGACCGTCAATGAGTGATAACGTGTGGCACGGAACTCTCCGGGAAGACCGTTAAAGATAGGGGTCTGTGCATCTACCTCGACTTGTGAGGTCTTTCCGTGCATCATCTGCTTGGCACGGATTACCTCACCTCCGAATGCCTGTGCAATGCTCTGATGCCCAAGGCAGATACCAAAAATAGGTGTTGTATCTGAAAATTCACGGATCACATCCAGTGTTACACCGGCATCGTCGGGAGTAGCAGGGCCCGGAGAGAGGATGATCTTCTCCGGATTCAGTGCTTTGATCTCTTCGATGGTCATCTCATCATTACGGATCACTTTCAGATCCGCACCCAGTTCACGGCAGTACTGCACAACATTGTAAGTAAAGCTGTCATAATTGTCTATCATCAATACCATCGTTCTATTATTCCTTTACAAAGCCCACTTTAAGGGATATTTATAGAAAATTATATTTTAATTTTCTATAAATAGAATTAAGAGAGTTTTTACAATTTGCAATCTGGCAGTTACAGTTCAAAGAAACTCAATTTTATATAGGCGATTATATCAAATTAATCTATTTTATCCCCCTATTTATCAAAAAATTTGTAGCTTTTTAACTTCTCTTGTAAAACTGATATCTACTTATGTAGCCAAGCACTATACTTAAAATTTTCTATGTAAGAAGGCATTTTTAGCTTAAACTACTATCATGGAGTAGTAATATTAACCATAGAAATTTACAGTTTACTGATTGAATAACTTTTATATTTAAAAATAGACTCTATCATTAAAAGTGGAGAGTTTTAAACAAACGTATTTGCGATAATAAACTTAACATTTTCAGAGTTATTTTCATGATTAAAGTTACAACTCTATAATAGAATTACAAATAAAAATAACACTTTTGATCGTAAAAAAATTCTTTTGGTCTACTTTTATTAAAAGAGAAAATATGAATAGCAGTCTATTTAACCCCCAGGTTTTTATATATGATGAGTTGCAGGATCTTGAAATTATTAATGCTATGAGCCAAGGCTGGGACAACCGTTGGACATATTTGAAACGTAAAGTAACAGAGGCAAAACTTTGGGTCTTTACAACACCTCGTATACAATTCTCTTGGGTAGGCTATGACAATGCCATTATGATAGAGAGCAGTCCACCTATAGGATCAGTACAACTCTCTTTTGTCCGTACTTCTGGTGTATGTAGTTCTCACAATCAAAAAGTAGAAGATCATGAACTCATTATTATTTATAGTGGAGAAGAGACAAACTATCTGGCTAATGATACCAATGAAATTTTCAGTATGGTATTTGAAAAACATTTTTTTGATCAAATATTTTATCGTTTTTTTGGTAAAGAGCTTCATCAAATACGTAGCAATTATCGACTTAAAATTGAAGAAAAAAATCTTAATCAACTGATATTTCAAATGCAATTTTGGCTAACCTTTTTTCAAAAAGAGGAAAGTCAATCTTTGACAAAAGAGATCTATTTTCGTATTGAAGAAGATATTGTAGAGTATCTTTTTGGCTTGATTCACGTACATCAGAAGAAAAGTTCAAAAGAGCAGTTTAATCTCTCTCAGGCTAGAAAAATACTTGAATCTAATATTGACAATATCTATACGATTTCAGACTTGGTTACAGAACTTCAGGTAAGTACTCGTACTTTACAATCTCATTTTAAAGAGAAACTTGGTATCTCACCCAAACAGTATTTACAAAATTTACGACTGAATGCAATTAGAGAAGAGTTGTTGCAAGCAAATCCTCAAGAAACAACTGTTTCGGAAATTGCCTTGAAGTATGGCTTTTTTCACCCCAGCCATTTTACACTTGAGTATAAAAAATTATTTCTTAAAACACCTACAGAGACGCTTTTGAAACCTTTTTCTCACTAACTTGCGTATTTCTTATAACAGTTATCCCTCTCTATCTCATATAATAAATTCAAAATGCTTTGAATGTGTAAAGGAAGAAATAATGTCAAAAAAATATCTTGTAGTCGGTGGGGTTGCTGGTGGTGCTTCAGTAGCAGCAAAGCTTAGAAGACTAAGTGAAGAAGATCACATTGTAATGTTTGAGAAAGGACCACATGTCTCTTTTTCAAACTGCTGTCTGCCATACTATTTGAGTGGTACTATAGAAAAATCAGAAGATCTTGTGTTAATGTCTCCGGAGAAGTTTGACAATCAATATAATATTGATGCACGTGTGAACAATGAAGTGATTGGCATTGATCGTGTAGCTAAAGAGGTTGAAGTGAAAGATCTTCTTAGTGGTAGAATATACACAGAAAGTTACGATAAATTAATACTCTCTCCTGGGGCACAGCCTATCAAACCTGATTTACCGGGTATTGAAAAAGTGAATACTTTTACGATTCGTAATGTTGTTGATATTGACAGACTGCAACAGTTTATACAGAGTATCCAACCTAAGCATATCACTGTTGTAGGTGCTGGCTTTATAGGTATTGAAACAGTTGAAAACCTTATAGAAGCCGGTTACAGTGTGACACTTGTACAGTCTCCAGATCAAGTGTTGAAACAGTTTGATAATGACTTGGCACAGATCATGCATAAAGAACTTATCGATAATGGTGTTGATCTGATATTGGGTGACAGAGTGGAAGCATTTGAAAAAGATGAAATCATACTCAAGTCAGGTCGGAGATTTAAGTCAGAAGTCATTGTATTTGGTATAGGCGTAACTCCAGACAGCATACTTGCCCAAAAAGCAGGATTAAAGTTGGGGAGGAGAGATACCATCTGGGTAGATCACAACTATAAAACTAGTGATCCTGATATTTATGCTGTAGGTGATGCCATTCAGGTATATAATCCTCTTAGCAGAGAATATGACATGTTGGCACTGGCAGGTCCTGCACTCAAGCAAGCACGTGCTGTAGCAATGCATATACACAATATACCAGTAGTATACCCTGGATATATAGGAGCATCTGTTGTAAAGTGTTTCAACTATAATGGCGCAGCAGTAGGACTTAATGAGAGAAGTCTCAAAACAATGAGGATCGAGTATGACTATGCATTCATCGTGCCTAAAGACAAAGTTGGGTTGATGCCTGACTCTGAAGAGTTGCATATGAAGCTTCTTTTTGAAAAACCTACAGGTAGAATACTCGGAGCACAGGCTATCGGTCGTGGAAATGTAGATAAAAGAATCGATGTCATTTCTACTGCGATGAGAGCCAAAGCAACCATAGACCATTTGACAGATCTTGAACTCTGCTATGCTCCACCATTTGGTTCTGCCAGAGACGTGATCAATATGGCAGGGTTTGTCGCTTCCAATATTCTTCATGATACTTTTAGACAGAGACATATGAGTGAGTTGAGAACACTTCTTGAGGAGGGTGCCACCATTATTGATGTCAGAGAAGCAGATGAATGGGATAGAGGACATATTGTCGAAGCGAAACTCATTCCCCTTTCAGAGCTAAGAGAGAGATTAGATGAGATACCAAAAGACAAACCTGTTTATCTGCATTGCCGTTCAGGTCAACGCTCATACAATGCGGTTTTAGCTTTACAAAACAGAGGATGGAAGAATGTCTATAACCTCTCAGGTGGATTTATAGAACTCTGCTTTTATGAATACTACACAGATAAGACGACAGGGAGAACACCTATCGTTACCGCATATGATTTTGAATAAAGGAGAATTGAGATGCAAAAAAGAAAAGTGATTATTACAGGTGGTGCAGGGCTTCTTGGTTCTGCTGTGACTCATCAGTTGTTAGAAGATGGTAAATATCTTCCGGTTGTAATGGGACGAAGTGATTCGCCTAAACGTATTTTGGACATCATAGATCAAGTCATTTACGAACAGGGAGATGTGGGTGATCCTCTGACACTGGAAACAGTCATCGCCAAACACCGCCCCGAAAAAATCTTTCATTTTGCGACTGTACTGGGAGATGCCTGTGAAACACAGGTTGATCTGGCAACACAGGTTAATGTAGATGGTTTTATACATATGATCAACATGGTTCAAAAATATGAGGTCAAACAACTGCTTTTTTCCAGTTCGATGACCACCTTTGGATTGGATCTGGAGAGTAAGATTATTGATGACCATTCACTTCAGAGACCCGGTACCTATTATGGAGTTACTAAACTATTTCAAGAAGGTGCAGGACGCTTTTTTAGAAACAAACATGGTCTTGACTTCAGAGCCATCCGTTACCCTGCCATCATCGGTCCGGGAAGTCGTTCGGGTGGCTTTGTCGGTTACACCTCTGACATCATCAACTACGCTATAAAAGGTGAGCCCTATACAGTAAAGTTTAAAGAAGATATGAGACTTCCCCTCCTCCATACTAAAGATGCAGCCCGAGCAATAATCGATCTTAGTAACGCCCCACAAGAGTCTATAAAAGAGCTCTGCTACCTGATTAATGGGGTAAGTGCACCTCCAACTGCAGGGGAGTTGGCTCAAATGGTAAAAGAGAGACTTCCTCAAGCACAAACAGAGTTTGTGGTAGATGAGGAGTGGCAGGCAGTGTTAGAAAAAAGTGCTCTGCTCATAGATGACAAGTATGCGAAAGATGAGTGGAACTGGCAACCAACATTTGATACCTATGAAAAGATCATTGATGACTTCATAGAAGCATCCAAATCATATTAAAACAAAAGGAATAAGACAATGCAATCAAAACATATTGTAGCAAAACAGGCAGAAGCTAATGAGAAAAAAGAAGCTGTTCAACATGAAGATGAGTGGGGGTTTGAGCAGGCAATCATCGGTCCGGTAGGAAGTCTAGGTTTTATGCAACTTTCCAACAATGACCGTGTCATCGCAGCACAGAAGTTTGGTGGTGTAAGAGAAGATACAGGTGAAGTAGAGATCTCTTTTTATGGCATGTGTGCCTTTAAAATCACCTCACCTAAAGGCTTGGAGATCGTAGTCGATCCATGGCGCAATGCTCCTGGCTTTGGTGGCTATTGGTTCTTAGTGGATTTTCCTATCACAAAATGTGACATCGGTCTCAGTACCCATGCCCATGGAGATCATGATGCTGTTCACAGACTTGATGCAGCTATGATCATGGAGCGTATGGGTGGTACCTTTGAGCTTGGTGATGTGAAGATCACCGGTATCTTGGACAAGCATATGTGTGAACCACAGAACGATCTCTATACTTCGGAGATGATGATGCAACTCTTTGGTAAAAAGACCTGCCCTCCAGGTGAGCATATGGAGTGGTGTAATACTATATTTCTGATCGAAGTTGGCGGTCTGCGTATCCTACACTGGGGTGACAACCGTCAGAACCCACCGGAAGATACCTGGGAAATGATGAAAGATATCGATATTGCCTTGCTTCCTGTCAGTGACGATGGACATATCTTGACACCACGCTGGGGTAAAGAAATTGCTGAAAAGCTCAATGCCAAAGTGATTATTCCTCACCACTACTATATTGAAGGCCTCAATGCACCAAATGCGGGATGGGAACTTTCAGCGGAGCAGTTTACACGTATGCTGGACCATACTTTTTTAGACACACATACCATTAAGTTGAGTCCTAAAAAGATCAAAAACTACAAACAGCATGTCATGTATTTTGGTGAGCATACGGTAACAAAAATATATAAATGGCAGGCACCGACCTATGAAGTAAAAAATGTACCTCTGCCTGATCCAGTCAAGGCTTGGGAAAGATTTAAACCAAAAAACGGAAAAAAATACTAAAGGTAAAACAGATGAAAATGATGAAAAAAATAACGTTGACAAGTATTGCACTGCTTATGGGAACACAGCTTATGGCAAAAGATACAAAGTCTATGATGTACGATTTGAATGATCCGGTATGGGCAAAAACAACTGCATTGCAAAAGAGACTTCCACCTGAAAAAATGCCGATGGTACAGGCAGACAACAGTGGTAAACCTTTGACAGATCTTACTATGATTGCAGACCGTCAGGCTGCGATGAATCAGGTGACTGCTTACAGTTTTCTCATCGATGAAGACCGTTGGGATGCGTGGTTTGATCTCTATAGTGATGATATTGTTTTTGAAACAACAACCCCCTGTTTTGGTACCATCAGAACCGTGGGTAAAAAAGCGTTCAGAAAGTTTGTTGATGTCCGATTCAGAGGTCCGGGAAGTGACAAAAAGAATTTTGCACACAGACATACGATGGGCAACATGCATGTAGCCTATCAGGACAAAAAGCGTATAGAGATACGAACATATATGTTGATCTCAGATGCTTTTCCAGATGGAAAATTTAGTCTTTTTACCAGTGGTACTTATAATGCAACACTTAAGAAGAGAGATGGCAGATGGATCATCACACGTTGGTACATTGAAGTGGATGGTACTGTGCCAAAATCGACAATTCCAAAAATGGAAGGTATTGAGTATATCCCAGATAACCGAAAAGAGTGTAAATAGTCCTAAATATCTGATGAGAGGTTTTTAAAAATGCGAAAACAATATATAGTTAGAGGGTTGCTTTGGGTAATGCTCTGGAGTGTAAATCTCTATGCTTATGATGTAGATATGGCACAAAAGATCAACAAGACATTTTCACACTATTCACTGGAAAACCTGAATAACTCTAAAATGATTGTTGATGCTGATACTCTCATGAAGATGTTAGAAAAAAAAGAGGATTTTCTCTTGCTTGATATTCGTACAGTCAATGAAATAAGTATAGTTGGATTACGAACAGACAATACACTGGAAATTCCTTTGGTTGTACTCTTTCAAAAAGAGAATCTTGACCGACTCCCTAAAGAGAAAGATATTGTGATTGTCTGTCATTCAGGTAGTCGGGCACTTCAGGCAGCAACAGCTCTGGAAATACTTGGTTTTAAGAATGCTAAAGTACTTTACGGAGGTATCATAGCATTGGCAAAGAGTGATTCAACAAAAAATGTGAGTAGATAGATGGAAACGTTAACACTACTTTTCAACCTTTCTGTGGCGCTGTTTGTTATAACAACAATGCTTTCAATGGGTTTAGGCTTAAAGGTATCTCAAATTATTGAACCACTAAAAAATCCTATACTTATCGTCAATGTGTTGGTGACAAATTTCTTTTTGGTTCCCCTTGCAGTGCTGATCATTATTTTTTTAGTCCCTGTAGATGAGGGAACAAAAATAGGATTGATTATTCTTTCACTTGCTGCCGGTGCCCCCTTTACCCCTAAACTTGTAGAAATCGCCAAAGGTGATATTGCCTTGGCTACAGCAGTAATGTTGCTGCAAATGGTTGTAACCGTAGCAATTTTACCATTTGCACTATCTATAATGCTTGATGGAGATATTGTAGTAGATAGTCTGGCAATAGCCAAATCATTGGTTATTATGATGATCGTTCCACTATTGTTTGCATTGTGGGCTAAAGCAAAATTTGAAGCAGTGGCAGCAGTATGGCAGGGACGTATGGTTAAATTCAGTAATCTTACACTACTTGTTATTATTGTTTTAATGACCATACTTAATGGAAAAGATATACTGGATGTATTTGGTTATGATATGCTTGCGGTAATACTCTTCATAATCGTAGCACTGTTTATTGGCTATGTTGCAGGAGGAAAATTCTACCACAATCGTGTCGTTTCCTCTTTATCGGTAGGACAGCGAAATATATCGGCAGCACTGGTTGTTGCAGCACAGAATTTTGATGATCCAAAAGTAACGATCATCATTATAGCTGTATCGATTATTGGACTTTTTATTTTACTGTTTTCAGCAAAGAAGTTTGTACAATAGTATATTTTTTATATATAAAAACAAGGAAAAAAGAATGAGAATCTTAAAACATATATTGCTCTCAAGTATAACAGCTGTTTCAATGTTGAGTGCAGGAGGTGATATAGCTCTTGTAAAGAATCCAGTCATTATTGCAGAAGCTGAAAATACATGGAGTAATGAATTCCAGCTTTATGGACTGGGTATCTGGATACAGGGAGATACAAAGATCAGCAGGATGCAAAATAAAGCAGATATCGATATGACTCCCAATGATGTTTATGGTAATTTAAAACTGGGTGCAATGGTGCATTATGAAGGACTTGCTTCAAACGGTTGGGGAGTATGGTTCGATTATGCATTCATGAACCTTGGTTTTGATACGGATGAGGTTATGATCGATGGAAGTACAGGGTTTTATCAGGGAATTTTGGAAGCTTTTGTCAAATATCGCTCACCATTGAAAATTGGATACATCGATTATTATGCTGGTATGAGATGGTGGCATAATGATATAGAGATGGATTATGATGTAGACTTAGGATTGCCTAAAACACTGAGTGCAAATTGGAGTAGCACCTATGACTGGTATGACCCTGTTATCGGTGCCAGATGGTCATACCCTATCAATGAAAAGTGGAGTTTCAGGTTGCGTGGTGATATAGGGGGATTTGGTATCTCTTCAGACTTTACAGCAGCAGTAGAGACAGTTGTACTGTATGATATCAGTAAAGAGTGGCAACTTAAAGTGAGTTTTAAATCACTTTGGGTTGATTATGAAGAAGGTACGAAAGGAACAAAAGATTATTTTGCGTATGATACTGTTAATTTCGGTCCAATTATTGGAATTACCTATAGATTTTAATCAGTACTTTAAAGTACTGATATGCCCAAAGAGCTGAAAAAGAGATATTATTAACAATCTTTAATACAACTCCTATTCTCCTGATCTCTTTTGCAATTGGGTCTATTTTATCACGCTTTGACTATCAATAGACTTTGAGCTCATTATACAGACTGTCACGCTCTACCGGAGTAAATCCTGAATTTTTGATCATGGCTACAAAATCATCAAGATTCATACCATGTGCGGAAGCGGCACCTGCGGCTGACTGGATGGACTCTTTTTCGATCGTTCCGTCAAGATCATCTGCACCAAACTCTTGAGCGATAAGTGCCAAATTGATGGAAGCTGTTACCCAGTACGCTTTAATGTGTGGAATGTTATCAAGCAGGATACGACTGATAGCGTATGTTTTGAGGATCTCCTGTCCTGTTGGGAACGCTTCCACTCTGAGAAAATTGTTGTCTCTTTGATAGACCAACGGGATAAATGCATTGAATCCACCTGTCTTGTCTTGAAGATCACGCAGTCTAAGCATATGATCGATACGGTGTGCACGTGTCTCTACATGTCCAAAGAGCATGGTCGCATTGGATTCACGTCCTCTCTCATGCCACTTTTGATGGATCTCCAGCCACTGATCAGATGTCACCTTTCCTTTACAAAGATATTCACGTACCTTCTCATCAAAGATCTCCGCTCCACCACCTGGCATAGAGTCGACACCGTTCTCGATCATCATATCAAGCACCTCATCGTAACTCAAACCATATTCGCGGTGAAGGAAATCAATCTCCGCAGCGGTCATTGCTTTGACATGTACCTGAGGGAACTTCTCTTTGATCTTACGGAAGGCACCCATATACCACTCTACTCCGTCATTGGGGTTGTGTGCAGAGACAATGTGCATCTCTTTGGCACCGTTCTTGACAGAGTTCTCAACGATCCTGAGGATCTCTTCATGGCTCATCGTGTACTGGTTGGGATTCTTTCTGCTCGCGGAGTAGGCACAGAACTTACAGATGTCAGCACAGACATTGGTAGGATTGATGTGGCGGTTGATGTTGAAAAAGCTCTTTTTACCATACATCTGCTGACGTATCTCATCAGCCAGTTCACCCAGGGTGTAGAGATCGAGGTCATACAGTGC
>Ga0256828_1002420_pt1 | contig 11121 bp, 11 predicted proteins | sample CV88metaG_FD_185993 | JGI IMG/M metagenome (GOLD analysis project Ga0256828, IMG submission 185993) | Hydrothermal vent microbial communities from East Pacific Rise, Pacific Ocean - CV88 | ecosystem: Environmental > Aquatic > Marine > Hydrothermal vents | place: Pacific Ocean: East Pacific Rise... | reverse complement strand
AATTCAAAATAAAGGTGCATTTTCAACTCTTGATAAAAAACTACACAAAATGATTAATATAAAGTATCCTGTTGATGTCCAAAAGCTATTTACTCATCAAAAGATAAAAAAGTCTATGTATGAAAAAATTAAGAAGGTTATAAAAGATGCTTATTTAGAAAATCTTTTCCATAAATTTTAAGTAAGTGCATAAAAAAATAAAGGAATAAATTTTGCAAGATATCGTGCAAGAACCAAAAGCAATATTAAAAAAATATAAGAAGCTACTGCTACAGTTAGATAATGAAAGATCAAATCGATTTTCAAAAGTTAAAAGAATTTATAAATTTATTGATAATCATAATGATGAAATATTCAAAAAAGATACCATATGTGCAAAAGGGTGTTCCTATTGCTGCTATATGAATGTTGATGTTACTGAAGTTGAAGCTTCATATATAGCTGAATATACTAAAAGACCATTAAATAAAAATATTAACAATTCACTGTATTCAGATATATCTAAATATAGTGGTACTCCTTGCCCGTTCCTTGATATCCACAATGGTTCTTGTACAATATATGATTTTAGACCAACTGTTTGTAGGATGTATCATGTCTTTGAAAGCGCTGATAAATGTAAAGAAAGAGAAGGACAGAAAGAAGTCAATATAACTTCTTCATCTCTTGTTGAACCATTGTTTATAGATTATTTAGCCCACAGACTTTCCAATAATGAAATTTTAAAGAGAGAGCGTAATGGACTTAGAGATATAAGAGAATGGTTTAAATAAATATATGAAACTATTAATTATTTTACTTCCTATATTGCTTTGTGCAGATGTGGGAGTGCTCACAAAAATTGTAGATGGCGACACCCTTTATTTTAAGACAAATAACAAAAAAGTTAAATGTAGAATTGAATATATTGATACTCCAGAGTCAAGAGATAATAAAAAGATTAAGAGAGATATAAGTAATTGTAGAGGAATAACGACTGAAGATATGACTAGTGCTGGGAAAAGTGCTACAAGGGCTGCTAAGAGGCTGTTAACATTAAAAAAACAATATACGTATAATGTCAACGGTAAAGATAGATATGATCGTTCTATTTGTGTGGTTAAATTAGATAATACAACTTTTAATGAGCAGATGATTTTGAATGGGTATGCAGTGCCTTATAGACAATATATGAATTTTATAGACTTAAAACATTATAATTTTCTTCTTGATAAAGCTAAAAGCGATAGAGCAGGTTTATGGAATGATAGAAAAGAAATTATAGAATGTATTGATAATGCAAGAAAGTAATAGTATAATAGCCTGAGTATTTAAGATAGAAACTTAGCAAAGTTAATTTTTAAAACAGTTAAAATGTAGTTTCAATATTATTAAATAAAGTTAATAATGGTATTATGCTCTGTATTAAAAAATGTGAGGAAGTATGAAGAAAATCTTCTTTATGAGTAATTATTATATTCAAAAAATCTTTAAAAATATACGTAAAGTTTGGAAGGTTTTATTATTTATTGTTCCTGGGTTGATTTATGTTTTAATATTGTTTCCAACTCTGTTTAATAAATATCCTTTGTTTTTTGGTATACCTAAAACATTGCCGAATGTGTTCACAATAAATGGAGAAATTCTATCAAAGAATAAGAAAATTAAAGAATGCAATCTTGAAGTTGGTGGATTTAAAACAAAGTCTGATGACACAAGACACTTTTCTTTAACCTTTGTTTCGATAGAAGTTTCTCAAATACCATTAATAATAACATGTAATAAAAAAGAAGAAATTTTTAGATTGGATTACAATAGTTCTTCTGAAATAAATCAAAAATTTATTATAAAGTAAGTAAATGAACGATAATTACGATTTAGTTATTGTTGGATTGGGTCCCGCTGGAATTGCTGCAGCATTAGAGGCCTCTAAGAAAACAGGCTATAAAATTTTATGTATAGATAAAGGTGTGCCTTTAGATAAAAGAAATGGAAATAAGATTCATGGAAATCTATGCAAATGTTATGAAAGAGCTTCCTGTGATGTATTAAGTGGTTTTGGTGGTTCATCTTTAATAAGTGGAACTAAATTAAGTGGATATCCTGCAGGTAGTGGGCTTGTTAATATCTTAAAAGATAAAACACGAGTAAAAGGTAAAATAGATGCTGTAATGAATTATTTTATCAAAGAGCTATCCTTACTAAAGTACGATAATAAAGTTGATATTCAAGAAGCTGAAAAATACTATGCCAAACTAGACTATAGTCTCAAATTTTATGAGTCATTAACATATGATGAAAAAAAGTATAGAGAACTTTTGAATAAGCAGTATAAATTACTCTTAAGTAAAAATATACAAGTACAATTTGAAACATCACTTTTGGATATTTCAGCCGATAAAGAATCATATAAGATAACATTACTAAAAGATATAGACAAAAAGAAAATAAGAGCAGGAAAAATAATTTTAGCTACAGGGAAATCTGGATATGAACTACTATATAAAATAGGGCAAAGTTTAAACTTCAATACCCGTCCAAGTACGTTAGAAGTTGGTGTTAGACTAGAATTTCCAGCTATCATATTCAATGATATAGATAAGTACCAAAAAGATTTAAAATTAAAAAGTGGACTTTGCAGAACATATTGTATATCTAAGAATGGTGAAGTTGTCGTTTATAATGATAAAAATAACTATTTTACAGAAGGAAGAGTTAGAGTTAATAAAATAACAGATAATACTAACTTGGCGATTGTGGCAAGGATTCCTAGTTCTAATGATATTATTGATATTCACAATAATATCATTAATAACTATAGACAAATAAACAAGGGTGATATTATTTTGTGTGATTACAGTAATTTTACAATATATATTGAAAAAATATTACCGGAAGAATTATTTATTGAATTAAAACAAGAAGTATCAAAATTCATTAAAACTTTCATAAATCAAAAAGATTTTGATAAAATTAGAATATATCTTATAGAACGGGATTTTCCAATCGTAACTTACGAAGTAAAAGAAAATTTTGAAATTTTGAAGGATATTTATATTGTAGGTGCAGCAACTGGTAGGTTTAGAGGTATTATCCAGTCATTCGCCTCTGGAGAACTTTGTGTAGAAGGGATATTGGGTAATAATGAATACTAAAAGATATATTTATGACGCTTTATATGGAAAAATATATTTAGATCCAGTAGTATGGGAAGTGTTTTCATCACCGGAATTACAAAGATTAAGAGAAGTGAGGCTTTGCAATATTAACTCTTTGTGCTTAACGGGTGGAGCAAATATAAATAGATTTGAACATGCTATAGGCACAGTATATTTAGCTCAGCAATGTTTAGAAGACTGGCCGTTAGTTACCGAGCATGAGAGAAAAATTTTTTTATTAGCAGCTTTATTCCATGATGCTGCCAATGCTGCCTTTGGTCATTCATTAGAGTATATTTTATCCAGTGATGGATATAATCCAGAAAAAGGATTTAAATCGGCTATAACAGGCTCTGAAAAAGATGAAGAAAATTTTAGATATAAGAATGCTGCATATGAAAACTTTTTTTTTGGTGTGAAGAGAGGGTTGTCAGACAAGATAACCGATGCAGAATTTGATGAAATTAGTGCTATCATCAGGGGAGAAGGTAAGTTTGGAAAGCTTATTAATGGAACAATTGATTTAGACAATATCGATAATGTTTACAGATTGGCTTATCACATAGGTTTGATTGGTAAAACAGATACACCTTTAAAACTTGCAAAGTCTATGTGGACGGAACGTAATAAGTTGATTATAAAAGATGGTTCAAATGCTTTAATAGAAGAATGGTATAAAGTTAGAAAAAATCTTTATTTATTGTTATTAGAAAACCCAGAGGAATTTTCTGCTAAATGTATGTTAAGTGAAGTTGTTGAACTTGAAAGAAGGTATGAGGATACTTATGAAAGTAGCTACAAATGGACTAATACAGACTATGAAGTTCTTGAGATGCTTAAAAAACTACCGAATAAAGAATTAGAATTTATAGAAACAGAAGAAGAGCTTAAGGAGTTTAACGATGAATTATCATTGAAAAAATATATAAAAGAAAAGTATAAAAAGTATGAGTTAATAGATGCCCATAAATGGTGCGCATATAAGGATAGTAAAAAAATATATTATACTTTACATGAAGGTAGAGTAAATAAAAAAGTATGTGTAACAAAGATATTCACACCAGCCAGAACAATAGAAAAGCTTGTTTTAGGGAGACTATGGCCTTGCATAGCGATATTTTCTACCAAGCAAACAGATTATTATAAGCAACTTTTAGACTTTGATAATAAAACTTTAATTGAATTGAAGATAAATCGTCAACCTTTATTGCATAAGTATAATTATAAGGTTTCTATACACCCTATTTTAGATATAAATAAAACAGAGAGAAAAATTAGTTTATTAACTGAATCAGGTAAGACTATTAATGTTGGTAATTCAACTCATCAGCTGCTAATTGGGGTATTTATTAATAATGATAGATACCATATAACTGATTTTCCTATTAAAGCAAATTTATTAAAAGCAATAAATAAAGAAATAAAAGATTTTTTTATTGATGAAATTCAAGATGAAAACTTAGGTGAATTGGAACTATATAGCGAAGTAAATAAAATAGTGGAGATATGATGAAAAGGAAGATAAAACAAAAAATATTTTCACTGAATAATATAAATTGGGACTTTCACGATAAAGGTATTTTAAGTATAGGCGAGAAAAAGCCATTCGATAGCAGAAAATTTCATTGGTATCCGGCAACATATATAGCAGAAATACCATACTCATTAATTGAGATTTTAGCAGAAGAGGATGACATCGTATATGACCCTTTTGCTGGCATAGGAACAACCTTTTTTCAGACATTGATTTTAAATAGACAACCAATTGCTTCAGACTCAAATAGCATAGGAGTTAATTACATAAAATCTTTAGCTCATATCGTATTAAACGAAAAAGATTTAATTACTTTAAAACAAAAGATTCTAGAAAAGATTAACTCTTTTGATAAAACTGATGATTATTCTCGATATTTAACAGAAGAAAAATATCTTATTCTCTCCCCTTGGTTTGAGAAAGATTCACTAAATGAATTAGTATATTTATATAAAATATACAAAGAAAGTGAAGGTTCAGTAAAAAAGACAATATATATATTAATCTCAGGTTTAATAAAAACATCTTGTGCTCAGCATAGAGGGTGGGGATATATTGCTGATAATGTTAAACCAAAGGAGGATCAATTTTTATATAGGAATATTATAGATACTTTTTTAAGAAAACTAGCATTATTTTTAAATGAATTAAAAATATTACAAGCTAGTATAGCGGATAATAAAAAACTTGAAGATGATTTAAGTAAAATCATCTTTCAACATGATGCAACTAAAGAGATTCCTATTCCGTGTAATACTGTAGATTTAATAGTAACATCCCCTCCATACCCTAATATGATAGATTATTCTAAAAGTCAGAGATTATTGTATTATTTGTTCGATTACAATATGAAGGAAGATTTAACTAAAGAAATAGGTGCACGTGCTTTTAGAAATAGAAAACATGCAATAGTCGACTATATTGATAAAATGAAAAGTTCATTGAAAAACATAACAAAGGTTTTAAAGGTGGATGGCTTAGTCTGTTTGGTATTACCTTATTATGAAAATGTAAAAAATAAGAATAATCTAATAAGGCAACAAGCAATTAACACATTACTAGAATGGCTTGAAGATAATAACTTTGAAAAAGAACATACAATTTTACGTACTATCTCGCACACAAAAAGAAATCAAAATGCATCTTTGGCCTCATTAAATCAAGAACAAATAGTTGTTTTAAGGAAAATTAAATGAATTATCAGGGTATAGTTATTAGTGGACCCAAATATGCTGGAAAAACTTCAATATCTAATGGTCTTATTCTAAATAGTAGTAGTTTCACCCAAGTTAAATCTATAACTACTAGAGTAGCAAGAGAAAATGATAATAATGATTATGAATATGTTAGTAAGGAAGATTTTACAAACTTAAGGTTGTCGAATAGTCTAATACTAGAGGTGGAATACAATGATGAATACTATGGTATTAAAAAAGATGCACTTCCTCTCAGTTTAATACCAATTTTTGTTGTTGCTCCAGAATCAATAGAAGCTCTAGAAAAGTATTTCAAGGATACAAAGAAAAAAAATCTACTTACATTTTTTATAGATGCAGATGATTCTGATCTAAATTTGAGATACAAAGATAGAGAGGGTAGAAGTTCAGCAGATATTGATATAGAAACAAAGGTTTTAATTCAGAATGATAGAAAATTAAAGAATAAGGCGATTTTCTATTTAAAAAATAAAGTTCTAAAAGATACAATTAGTTTAATTGAAATGCTTTGGATGTTCAGGGAATCTGGAGGAATATTACATAAAGACTTACTGAAGTGTGGAATAAAATCTGATTTATTTCTTCAGAATGCCAAACCGGAATATACAAGTGCTGCAGCTTATGATCTTCATTTAGGAAATGAATATTATTATGCAGGTGAAGTAAAGCATATTACAGAAAAGAATCCATTTTTTATTATTGAACCTTATGATTATGCTATTGTTACAAGTCGGGAATTTGCTAACTTACCAAGAAATGTTGCGGCAAGGTTTAGTTTGACTGTTGGCTTGTTTACCCAAGGCATTATCTTGTCAAATGGAACTCAGATTGATCCAGGTTTTAGAGGTAAACTTTTTTGTTTATTATTTAATACTTCGAATAAACCAGTAGTGTTGAAACAGGGACAAAAGTATGCAACAATGGAATTCAATAAGCTTATTACACATACAGAGGCATATGAAGGAAAATATCAAGATCAAAACTTAATAATCCAGTATTTACCGTCAAATGTTATGCAAGGGGCTGTAAGCGATTTGAAAAAAGAGTTAGATGAATTGAAAAATGATACAAAAAGTTTACATTCGTATTTCATGGGTGTAATAGCATTAATTTTAGCGACAATACCACTTATGTTACTTTTTAGAGGATAAAAAAAGCTTTTGGTATTTACTATGTATTTTATAAAAACTAAGCATAATCACTTAGATTGATTTTTATTCCAATTGGGCAGTGGTCAGAGCCTTCTACCTGATCTAATATATAGGCATCCTTTAGATTTGACTTTAGATTATTCGAAATAAGTATGTAATCAATTCTCCAACCTTCATTTTTCAGTCTTCCTTTTGATCTGTAAGACCACCAAGAGTAGGCCTCTTTTTCGTTTCCATGTATATATCTAAAGGTGTCAATATAGCCTTTCTGAATAAACTGATCAAAGTAATCTCGTTCTGTATCACTGAATCCAGACTTGTTATGTATTTTTGTTTTCTTTAGATCTATATTTTTATGAGCAGTATTAAAGTCCCCACATATAATAATAGATTTGTTTTGTTTTCTTAATTTTTCGCAATAAATTAAAAAATCTTTATAAAACTTTATTTTTTTATTTAATTTAATCTTGTTTAATTTTCCATTTGGGAAATATACATTGAAAACTATTAGGTTTTTATAGTGTTGCTCTATAACTCTTCCGTCATTATCTTTGTCTATGTGGTGACAGAAATACTCTTCGGTTATTTTTAAGCTTGAATAAGTAAGTGTCCCTGAAAATCCCTTATTAATACTATTATTAATTGTAATCTTAGAATATTGTTTGTCAAATAGCTTGAGTGTAAACTCTTTAGATGAAAGTTTTGTTTCCTGTAAGCATACTATATCTGGTTCTCTTGAATCAATCCATAATAAAGCTTTTTTCTTTTCAATGGATCTTAGCCCGTTTACATTCCATGATACTATATCTACAATCATTAATGTTAGTTTACAATTTATATTTAAAAGTACGACTTAATTTTAGGAATATTTTAAATATAAATTGTAGATTAATATTCTTACCAGGAAAGATAAAGTACTATTGGAGTAATTAAATATGAGTAGGTAATTATGACAAAGAGAGCAAATATTGATATTAACTTTAATATTCAATCTAGATTGGCATATTTAAAAAGTTTGGGTGATGATTATTGGTCATTTAAAGAAGCTTACAAAAGAGATTACTCGCATAGTTATTTTAGGTATCCAGCTATGATGGTTCCTCAAATGATTAGAAAGATATTGGATGAGTTATGCAGTGCCGATCCTACAATTAAACATGTTCATGACCCATTTGTAGGTTCTGGAACAATTCTAACAGAAAGTATTTTAAGGGGGTTGGATTTTACAGGTAGAGATATTAATCCTCTTTCGATATTGTTATGTAAAGTTAAGTCTGGACCTTTGTACGAAAAAGCTTTATACTCAAAGATTAATAGATTATTGAAAGAGATTAGCCTTGACAGCAAGAATAATGTTGAAATTAAATTTAAGAATATAGATAAATGGTTTAGAAAAGATATACAGTTTGACTTATCAAGAATTAAGAGATCAATTAAAAAAGAAAACTCTTTGTGGGCAAGAAGATTCTTTTGGGTTGTTTTAGCGGAAACAGTTAGACAAGTAAGTAATTCAAGGTCTACTACATATAAGTTACATATTAGAGATGAAGCTCAAATAGCAACACGCAAAATAGATACAATTCAGATATTTACTACTTTACTTTTAAACAATTATTCAAATCTAAACACATTTAGACAACAGTTAAAAGAAAGAAATTATTTAAATAAAAATAGTTACTTGTATCAAGTTAATTTAACCCTTGGGGATGCTAGGGAAAAATTAAATGTTTCAAAGAAATATGATTTAGTTTTAACTTCACCCCCATATGGAGATAATCATACAACAGTGACATATGGTCAATATTCGTATTTACCATTGCAATGGATTGACTTGGAAGATATAGATAAGCAAGCATCTGCTACATACCTAAATACAATTACCGCAATTGATCGAATGAGCCTTGGTGGGATAAACTATAAAGAAGATAAGTTTAAGCAAGAGTTATTAAGAATTTCTCCTACATATAAAGGATATGTCAATGCATTTCATAATAAGCCAGAACGATTTATTAATAAAATTACTGCATATTTCTACGATTTAAATGAATGTTTGAATCCAATATTAGATAATTTAAATGAAAATGGGTATTTAATTTGGACTTTAGGTAATCGAACAGTTGCAGGAACCGTAATTAGATTAGATAAAGTTTTAATTGAACTATTCGCAAATAAGGATATTGAGTTAATAGATATTATTTATAGACCTATTTCAAATAAAAGAATGGCAAGTAAAAATAAATCTTCTAAAACTATTTTAAAAGAATCAATACTAATATTTCGAAAAGGTTCATAAGCCTTCCTAAAAAACAGAATAATTTTGATAAAATAAATTAGGGATTTTATTTTAACTTAACATATAATTTAAACAATGGACTATCCGTTTAATGGAACAACAATAAATGAAACAACCAACCAGAGAAAAAATCCTTGATGCTGTGTTTGAACTTGTTTATATCTACGGATATAACGGTACGAGTATGTCAATGATTCTAAAAATGTGTGAAATTCCAAAAGGCTCATTATATCACTACTTTAAATCAAAAAAAGAGATGGTTTTAGCTGTCATTGAAGAGCGTCTTAGTCATCGTATGGATGCTTTCTATGATTTTACAAATGATGACAATAAACATCCAGTAGATGTATTAATTGATGCAATTAAGAAAGTCGCTACAAAAGAACAACTCGTCCTCTATGGCTGTCCACTTAATAGACTTAACCAAGAGATGAGCCCGATAGATAAAGATTTTGAAGCTGCAATTACACCGATTTATGAACATGTAAAATCAAAAATCATCACTCTTTTAGATGATGTACCCTTACAAATAGACACTAAGACTTTATCAGAATTTGTTATTGCAACCGTATGGGGTGCACTTTCACTCTCTCCTGCACAATCTTCACAAGAGCGATATTTAGCCACAGTATCTCCTCTCATTAATTATCTATCTTCACTAAAATAACGATAGACCATTCAGTCTATTTAAAGAATAAAATTACTATACTTTTAAAAAAGACCGATAGGTCTAATTTAAACTAAAGGTAGGTAATGTTTATTATTAAACCTATAAAAGCAGAAGAAGCAACAGGTGAGTTGAAACTTATATATAAAAAAATTCAAAAAACACTTGGATTTATACCACCACACTTTGAATTATTTGCAACAATTGATGCTAAATCTTTGATGGATTTTATAGAGTACAATCTGTACTTTAAAAATCATCCAAATATAGATGAAGATTTATTGCCACATTTGCGACTCTGTATAGCTCAAAAAGAGTGTAGGAAGTATTGTATAAGTTTTAATACAAAAATATTACAAGAGAGGGGAGTAGATAAAGCGGTATTTGATGACATATGCTCTAATATTCCCAAATTGCCGTTCGATGCAAAACAAAAACTTTTATTTAGTAAAGTTATTGATGCCATATATAATGCTGATAAATTTAGTAGGGATGATTTAGAAGAGTTGTATAGTGTAGGTTTTAGCGATAAAGATTTTTATGAGCTGCTAGGTTACGGAACAAATTTTATGGCAAAGAGTAAAATGATAGAGGTCTATTTAAAATAGTTTTAGTTTTTTGGTTGTAGTAGTTTGTTGAGCAGTGGAATGGTTGAGATTATTTTTACCTTGTTTGCAATCATTCCAGAGAGCAGGGTCTCAAAAAGAGTAGTATATACCTCTTCTTGAATCTCTTTAACATCCATAAAACCATCAATTATAAGGGAAGAAAAACCATGCATAGTTGCCCAGATTACTATAGCTTGTCTGTAACTGTCATCCTTTTTTAAAATGCTCTGTTTTTGTCCATCTTCTACAGTTTTTTGCAGAGCTGCAAAACCACTACAATCCTCATCTTTTATGCTTAGTAGCTCTTCACGGATATGGGCATACTTTTTTCCAAAGAGAAGTCTGTAAAGATTTGGATTTTGCATTGCAAACTCTATATAGAGTTTGCCTGTGAGATAAAACTTATCTATAAGGGCTTTTGAATTATCTCGTAAATAGAGTGTTGTTTCTGCATCAAATTTGTCAAACCCTTTTTCTATAATGGTCTCAATAAGTGCATCTTTATTTTTAAAAT
>Ga0256828_1002419_pt1 | contig 11124 bp, 10 predicted proteins | sample CV88metaG_FD_185993 | JGI IMG/M metagenome (GOLD analysis project Ga0256828, IMG submission 185993) | Hydrothermal vent microbial communities from East Pacific Rise, Pacific Ocean - CV88 | ecosystem: Environmental > Aquatic > Marine > Hydrothermal vents | place: Pacific Ocean: East Pacific Rise... | reverse complement strand
CGTGATGATGCTAAAGCATCTACTGAAGTTTCTAACCTTGCAACATGTGTAGGTGATATGGGTAGTAAATATACTGCTGAGGGTAATATCAGTGATATCAACTCAAGTTCAGCTTGTAAACAACTAAAATGTTTTACCATTGATACTACTAATGCTAGTGATGGTAATATTACTATTAGTACAACAGGTAGTGAAGCATATTGTACATCTGCACATACAATGGCAAGTGACAGAGACCTTAATGGTACAAAATCATTCGGTGGTTCTCACGTAACTTACTAATCTCTGATGCACTTTGTGCTTTAGTGAGGATACCTTCTTGCACATCTTCTTGGGCATCTTATCTCCTCCCCGTCGTCTTCGATGGGGATGCATACAGCGACAATAATTGCTTTGTGAGTTTTTCAAGACAGATTTAGATAAGTCTTGGAGCTAGAGAGAGTCTTTTGGGAAGTTTTTGCAAGTAGATTTTTCTCATTTCTTATTAGATACCTCTCGCAAGTTTAATATTTTATAAAATTTTATATTTAAATAATATATTTTATGATAGTATATTGGACTGCGACAAAACAGGGGGATATTTATGCATACTTCAAAGAATGCTTTTACAATGATTGAGTTGGTGTTTGTTATTGTTATTTTGGGTATTTTGGCTGCTGCGGCATTGCCAAAACTGGTTGCTACAAGGGATGATGCCTATGCTTCAAAACTTGCAAGTAATATAATGACAAGTGCTAGTGAAATCTCTGCTTATGCAGTGTCTCATGCAAGTGTAGATACAAACCTTACAAAAATGTCAAATTCTATTGCTTTGATGGTAAAATCAGGAGAAGCAACACTAAGTAGTAGTAGAGCAGTTGTCAAAACAGGTGCTGCCACAGACTGTATAACTGTATCGATAGATTCAAATACTACAACAGGGATAGATACTCTAAACATCACTTTTGGAAATACAAACGGGGACCCAAAATGTATAGGTGTCCAAAGTGCAATAGACCCAAATGAGTATCCTATGAAACTAAGGGGAACAAATGTTAAATACTAGAAGGGGTGCATTTACACTGTTAGAAGTTGTATTTGTTATAGTTATTTTGGGTATTTTAGCCGCAATAGCTGCTCCAAGATTTGCTGCAACAAGAGATGATGCAGAGATAACAAAAGGTCGCTCAGATATAGCTACTATCCGTTCGGCTATCGTGAGTGACAGACAGGCACACCTTATCAAAGGTGACAGTGCATGGATAGATGGTCTTAGCTCAAGTTCTACAACACTTTTTGATTCAAACGGTTCGAGTGACAGAAAGTTGTTGTTGTATCCTATTACAAGTGATTCTACAAAGAGTGGACACTGGAGTACAACAGATACACATGCTCCGTACAAAAACTACAAATACAAAGTGGGACAGACAAGTGTAAGTTTTACTTATGATTCTTCTACCGGTAAATTTAGTTGTAGCACTACATCTGGAACCGATGAAGAGAAAGAATTGTGTAAAAAGTTGATAAACTGATACCCACATATTTCGTTCCTCTCATCCTTGATGGGAACGAATACACACAATAGCAAAACCAGAAAAGAGTTGATTATAAAATACTACCATATTGCTATCATAAATTCACCCTTGCCACCCCTTACATACCATTATGAAGATGATATCAAAGAATATACAAAAGTGGGTATAAAACTTCAAAACAGAGTTTTGAGTGGTGTTGTGCTTTGCAGTGTTGAGAAGCCTGATTTTGAAACAAAGAGCATCAAAGAGGTTTTTGATTTTTGTTTTTCACCAAAGCAGGTGGAGTTGGCCGGGTTTGTATCTGCTTATTATATCTGTTCTTTGGGTGATGCTTTTGGGCTTATGGTACCGTTTTTGGGTGGTGGTGAGATATTGAGTCAAGTTCAAGATGAGAATTTATCTCAAGATAATAAGAGTATAAAACTGTCAAAAAAACAGCAAGAGGCATTTGAATTTTTGAAGCAAAATCGGGTGTCGCTGTTGTTTGGTGACACAGGAAGTGGAAAAACTGAAGTCTATATGAGATATTTTCAAGATATTTTGGCTTCTGGCAAGAGGGTGCTTTTTTTGATGCCTGAGATATCTTTGACACCACAAATGGATAAAAGACTAAAAGAGCATTTTGGTTTGGGTGTGGTTATGTGGCATTCAAAACTCACACCAAAACAAAAAAAAGAAGCACTCCAAAAGATATACAGTGGTGAGGCAAAAATTATTGCAGGGGCAAGGTCTGCTTTGTTTTTGCCCATAGTTGATTTGGGGCTTATTGTGGTTGATGAGGAGCATGATGAGAGTTATAAATCATCAAAAAGACCACGCTACAATGCCAGAGATTTGGCTGTATATATGGGTAAAATACACAATATAAATGTGGTGCTTGGCAGTGCCACACCATCCCTTGGCAGTTATGTAAAGTTTAAGCATATAAGACTAAAAGGGGGATACACACCTACCTGTAAAAGGTTTGTATATGAGCATATGCCTGAGAGTCTGAGTGAAAATATTATAGATGCTTTGAGGTTAAATCTGCAAAAAAATGAGCAAAGCATAGTGTTTGTTCCAACAAGAGCAAATTTTAAATATCTGGTTTGTTCAGATTGTGCAGAGGGGATTAAGTGTGAATTTTGTTCTGTGGGTATGAGTGTACATCAAAAACACCGCATAATGAGGTGTCACTATTGTAATTATGCACAGCCAATACCAAAAGTATGCCCAAAATGTGGCAGTACAAACCTGACAAGCAATAGAGTTGGAACAGCAGAAGTTGTCAAAGAGTTAAGACTCAGATTTGCTGATGCTACTATTGAGCAGTTTGATAGAGATAGCATAACAACCCATGCAAAACTAAAAAAGATATTAAAAAGGTTTAATAACAAAGAGATAGATATACTTGTGGGTACTCAGATGTTGAGCAAGGGGCATGATTATGATGATGTTACACTGTGTGTGGTGCTTGGACTTGACAATATGCTTGGCATGAGTGATTACAGAGCAAGACAAAAAGCCCTCTCAATGCTCATACAGGTTGCAGGTAGAAGTGGCAGAAAAAAAGATGCAACAGTGGTGGTGCAAACTTTTCAAAAAGATTTTTTTGATACATATATAGATAGATATGAAGATTTTTTGGAGGATGAGAAGTTTTTTATGCAGGGGCTTTATCCCCCTTTTAAAAAATTGTGCAGAGTGCTTTTTAGTCATAAAAACGGGGCAAAGGCAAGAGATGAGATGTATGGTATGTATGATGCACTGCTCAAGCAAAAAGGTATAGAGATAGTTGGATACGGCAAGTGTGCCATTGAGAGAGTGGCAAACAAATATAGATTTGAGATACTCATAAGAAGTGATAAAAGTACAGATATTATAAGAGCTTTGCAAAATACAAAAACCCCAATGGCAGAGATAGATATGGACCCTGTTGAGTTTGGGTAATTTATGATTAAGTATTTTTTGGGTATAATCCGCTTCACAAAAATCCGCCCCCATACGGATTTAAAAAATATATAGCCATTCGTACTTTGACGATAGGCAAAAGGTAAAAAAATGAAAAAAGATCTTCATCCAAATTTGGTAGATTGTACAGTAACTTGTGCATGTGGAAACACTTTTGTAACAAAAAGTCAAAAAGACACAATGAGAATTGATATTTGTAATGAGTGTCACCCATTTTTTACAGGTAGTGAAAGAATGGTAGATACTGCTGGTCGTATTGAGAAATTTAATGCTCGTTATGGTAAAAAATAGGTAAATAACCTTGCTTAGCCTTGTTCCAACACCAATAGGGAACATAGGCGATATCTCACTTAGAGCCATAGAGCTTCTGAGTGGGGCTGATATACTGCTTTGTGAAGATACAAGAGTCACAAAAAAACTTCTCCATATATTAAAAGAACGCTACAACACCACCCTTAGGGATGATCAAGAATTTATATCTCTGCATTCACACAATGAACAATCTTTTGTTGAAAAACTAGAACCCTCTTTTTTTGACCAAAATGTTGTCTATGTAAGTGATGCTGGTATGCCCGGTATCAGTGATCCGGGGCAGTTGTTGGTTCGTTACTGCATAGACAATGGGATAAAATATGATGTTTTACCCGGTGCCAATGCACTTTTGAGTGCTTTTGTCGCCAGTGGATTTGTACAAACAAGGATGTTGTTTTTCGGTTTTTTGGATCACAAGGGTGCTTCAAGGGCCGCAGGGCTTCAGGAGGCACTTTTTAGTGGATATACAACCATACTCTACGAATCACCTCACAGGCTTGAAAAGCTGCTTTTGGAGATAGACAAAGAGGATAGAGACAGAGAGTTGTTTTTGGCAAAAGAGATTAGTAAAAAATTTCAAAATTATTTTAGTGGGAATGCAAAAGATATATTGCAAAAGCTGGATAAAAACTACAAAGGGGAGTGGGTGGTTGTGATAAAAGGTTCAAACACTCACAAAAATGCCTCTGCCATAACCCAAAATGATATTTTGGCACTTGATTTGCCAAAAAAAACACTCTCAAAACTTATCTGCAAAATTACGGGGGAAAACACCAAAGAGTGTTATAATCGTTTGTTAAAAGAGGGGTAGATTGGAATTGGCTTTTACATTATCTTAATTATTTTTAGCTAAAATACCCGTTATGTTAATTTATGCCAAGCAACCAGTATATTATTTGATAAACAAACACCCGCAAAAGATAAAGACTTTGTATCTTGCAAAAGAGATAGAAAAAAAAGAGTACTCAAAACTCATGAAGATGGATTTTGAGTTAAAGAGGATACCGCCTCAAGCAGCATCAAAGATGTGTAAAAATGCACAGCATCAAGGTTTTTTGGCAGAGATTGACGATTATAAATTATCTAGTTTCAAAGATTTTTTGGATAAAGAGTTTATACTGGTTTTATCTGGTTTGAGTGATGTTGGAAATATAGGTGCCATTGTCAGGACAGCTTATGCACTCGGTGTGGATGGAGTTGTGGCATGTGGGGTGAGAAGTCTGCCTCTTGAGGGGATATTGAGAACAAGTACGGGTGCATTGATAGATACTGCTTTTGCAATTGAACAAAATGTGTACAATGTTTTAAACGATTTAAAAACATCTGGTTTTTATACATATGGTGCAGATATGGATGGAACAGATGTAAGAGATATAGAACCAAAACAAAAAAAGGCTTTGTTTTTGGGTAGTGAGGGTGAAGGATTGAGCAATCGTTTGGTATCTAAACTTGACGAGATACTCAGCATAGAGATGTCACATCAGTTTGATTCACTGAATGTGGGTGTGGCAGGAGCTATTTTGATGGACAGGATAAGAGCATGAGCAGTGATTTTGAGCAGTTGCAGGGTATAGGTATTCAAAAAATTCATGAACAGACACATATATCGAGAGAGCATGTGCAATCTCTTTTGTATGGCAGTTTTGAAGGATTTACAAAGATACAGTTTTTGGGTTTTATATCTATTTTGCAAAGGGAGTATGGCTTAAAACTTGATGATCTAAAAGCAAAAGGTCTGGAGTATTTTGAGCAAAATGGCGAAGAGAGTGATGAAAAGAAGATCTTTGTTGTTGCAAAAAAGAAAAAAAGCTATAAAACAATATATATTGCTGTTTTTGTGATTTTGGTATCTTTTGGTGCTTTTTACAGTGTTGTCTCATCATCCAAAGGTGTATCTGAGATGGAGCAGAGTGTTGCTGTTGAGCCTAAGAATGATATGGTTGATATAGAGATGCCACCACTTGAAGAGAACAACACACAATCTCAAAAAATCATAGAAGATGAAAATATAACAGTTGCCAAAGAGGTGATAGAAAATAAAGAAAAAAAAGAGGATATAGACTCTTTGGATGAGCCTCAAATCAAAGCAACTCTACCGAGTGATTTGAAAATAATTACAAAAACAAAACTGTGGATAGGCTATACAGACCTCTCAAACAATAAAAAATATCAAAAACTTTTTTCGGGTGAGCTTGATTTGAATGGTTCAAAAGAGTGGCTTTTGCTTCTTGGACACGGATATGTAGATATAGAGGCTAATGGTGAATTGCAGAGTTTTAAAACCAAAAAAAACCTAAGATTTGTTTATAGAGATTCAACTCTTAAAAAGATAACAACAAAAGAGTTTAAAGCGATAAGCAAAGGCAATAGATGATAAGATTTTTTGTTGTAGTTTTTTTGTTTTTTGGTTTTTTGGCTTTTGGTGATGAAGTACAAATACAAGAAAATCCTTTGACCAAACAGATAAAAACACTTATAGATGAGAAAGTATATGAGCAAAACAAGGCATATATAAAGATAATATTTTCCCCTGAATCAAACTATTACAAAGGCAAGAGAGTAGATGTGCTAAAAGTGGTAAAAACTCTAAAAGACAATGGTCTGCTCGAGCTTTTTTTTAAAAGACCAAGGGAGCTTACACTTAGTTTTAAGACAAGTGGAGCTCCTTTGTTTTTTGTTAAGATAATGGGAGATACACTCAGAAATATAGGCTATTATAAATATGTCACAACCAAATCTGCACTAAATGCAAGTGAGTTTGTCTGGACAATTTCACTAAACTCAGAATATGCCACAGATCCTCTCATACTCCAAAAAGAGCTACAAAAGAGGGGATGCAGTATTGTTGCTATTGAAAGAGAGAGTGCTTACAGGTGGTCTTATGTGATAGATATGAGAGAGGGGCATCTAAACCTTGTTGTGCTTCATGATGCACAGCAGGTAAGATTAAAAAGATCTCTGTATGCCCATTGGCTTGATGTCTCAAAGGTAAAAAAACTGACAATAAGATCATCAAGTAGAAACAGCTGGTACCCTTATATAGCTTATTACGATCCGTCGTTGCACCTTTTGAAGGTATTGAAAATTGATGAAAAAAGAAGAAAACTCACCCTAAATGTGCCAAATGGTGCCAGATATCTCAAGGTATCTGATATATATACTCTTAAAAATATAAAAGACTCTTTGATACTCACACCAAGAGGTACAAGATAACTCTAAACAAATTTCGCTAAAATATCATCAATATTTTAATAGGGACTTTTTTTATGTTTGATGAGATTAGATTTAACAGAGTTGAGAGGCTTCCAAAGTATGTTTTTGCCGAAGTAAATGAGATAAAAATGGCACAAAGAAGAGCCGGACGGGATGTTATAGATTTTTCTATGGGCAATCCTGATGGTGATACTCCTGAGCATATTCGAGCAAAACTTGTTGAGTCTGCAAACAAAACAAAAACACACGGATACTCAACATCCAAAGGTATTCCAAAACTTTTAAAAGCGATAGCTGACTGGTATGAAAGAAGGTATGGCTGTGTGTTGGATCCTCAGAGTGAGTGTGTAGCTACAATGGGAAGCAAAGAGGGGTATGCACACCTTACCTATGCTATTACAAATCCCGGTGATGTGGCTGTTGTGCCAGATCCTACATACCCTATACATGAGTACTCTTTTATACTTGCAGGTGGCAATGTAGTAAAGTTTGGCATAGAGTTTGATGAGCATTACAGAGTAAATGAAGACAAGTTTTTTGAGAGTTTGAACCGTGTTTTTATGGAGAGTTCGCCAAAACCAAAATATGTACTTGTGAATTTTCCCCACAACCCTACAACCGCCACAGTGACACCTGAGTTTTATGAGAGACTTGTAGCTATGGCAAAAGCCAAAAGATTTTATATAATCAGTGATATAGCTTATGGAGATATCACTTTTGGCGGGTACAAAACACCTTCTATAATGAGTGTAGAGGGTGCAAAAGATGTTGCAGTAGAGTCTTTTACTCTCTCAAAAAGTTACAATATGGCAGGTTGGAGAGTTGGTTTTTTTGTAGGTAACAAAAAACTGATAGGTGCTTTGCAAAAGATAAAATCATGGCTTGATTATGGGATGTTTACCCCTATTCAGGTTGCTGCTACTGTGGCACTTAACGGTGACCAGCAGTGTGTAAGAGATATCACAGACAAATACAATCACAGACAAGATGTACTCATAGAAGCATTTAGCAGGGCAGGTTGGCATATAAATAAAAACGAAGCAAGTATGTTTAGCTGGGCAAAGATACCTGAGTGTGCTGCACATCTTGGTTCTTTGGAATTTTCAAAAAGACTTTTGCTTGAAGCAGATGTTGCTGTTGCACCGGGGATCGGTTTTGGTGAGTATGGTGAGGGGTATGTAAGGATAGCTCTCATAGAAAATGATAACAGAATAAGACAGGCTGCAAGAAATATAAAAGAGTTTTTAAAGCAGTTTAAAACTGAGGATAAATAGATGATAAAAATAGCGATAATTGGTGTAGGAACTGTTGGGACAAGTGTTGTTCAAATACTAAAAGACAATGCAGATGTTATCTCTGCAAGAGCGGGTGTAGATATAGTTGTCAAGAGCGGAGTGGTAAGAAACCTCAACAAAGAGAGGGGTTTGGATATCATCTTGAGTGATAATGTTGATGATATTTTGAATGATGATGAGATAGATATTGTTGTGGAGCTTATGGGTGGAGTTGATGAAGCCTATGAAGTGGTTAAAAAAGCACTAAAAAGCGGCAAAGCCGTTGTGACAGCAAACAAAGCACTTTTGGCATATCACCGTTATGAGCTTCAGGAGATGGCAAAAGATATCCCTTTTGAGTATGAAGCAAGTGTGGCTGGTGGTATCCCTATAATCAATGCACTTCGTGACGGATTGTCAGCAAACCATATAGAATCTATCATGGGTATAATGAACGGTACATGTAACTATATGATGACAAAGATGGCAAATGAGGGTGTGAGTTATGATGCAATTTTAAAAGAGGCTCAGGATTTGGGTTATGCAGAAGCTGATCCATCTTTTGATGTTGGGGGTTATGATGCCGCACACAAGTTGCTCATACTTGCGAGTATTGCATACGGGATAGATGCAAAACCAGAAGATATCCTGATAGAGGGTATCGAAAATGTTACAAGTGATGATATAGAGTTTGCAAAAGAGTTTGGATATGCGATAAAACTTTTGGGAATTGCAAAAAAAGATAATAGTGAGGTTGAACTCAGGGTTCATGCTGCTTTGATAAGTCAAGATGAGATGATAGCAAAGATAGACGGTGTGATGAACGGTATAAGTGTTGTAGGGGACAAAGTTGGTGAGACACTCTATTATGGTGCAGGTGCAGGTGGAGATGCAACTGCTTCTGCCGTGGTAGCAAACATCATAGATATAGCAAGGGGTGGAAAAACATCTCCTATGCTTGGTTTTGACAAGCCTATGGAGGGTAAACTTACACTAAAAGCGACAGATGACATAAACTCAAAATATTATCTTCGTATAAATGTGAGTGACCGTGCAGGTGTTTTGGCACGAATTACAAAAGTGTTTGAAGATAACAATATCTCAGTAGAAACCATGTTGCAAAGACCAGCTTCTCAAAACTCTGCAAATCTGTTGGTATCTACACATATAGCACTTGAAAAAGATATACAAAATATGATAAATGAGTTGCAGGATATCGATTTTGTAAACTCAAAACCTGTGATGATTAGGATAGTATAATAAAAATCCTAATCACAGGTTGAAAAACTAAAAAGTGTTGATATCGTTGTAGCAGATATCACAAAATTTAGAGAGCTTTCAATCTGCTTCCATAGTTTTTAAGAGAGAAAATAGTAAACTCTACAAACTGATAATTTTGGGATTTAGAGATGAAAGATTTTGAGACAATAGAGAGTGTTTGTACATATTGTGGTGTTGGGTGTGACATAGCAGCAGAGGTAAAAGACAATGAGATAAAAAAGATATTTGCCTACAAAGACGGTGTGGTCTCAGAGGGGAAACTTTGTGTAAAAGGCAAATATGGTTATGATTTTGTAAACTCTAAAAACCGAATAAAAAAGCCAAGAATCAAAAAAACTTTTTTGGATAAAAATCCAGATATAAAACAAAAGATCGCTCCGTCGTTGAATGATATTGATGATGAGTGGTTTGAGTGTGATTTAGATAGTGCTACAACTGCTGCGGCTTTAAAACTTCAAGATATCTCAAAAAGATACGGCAAAAAATCCATCTGCTCCATTGGTGGGGCTAGAACATCTTGTGAGAGTGGATATCTGCTTCAAAAATTCACAAGAGAGACTATTGGCTCACCCCATGTTGATAATTGTGCAAGGGTTTGCCACTCACCATCACTCAGAGGTATGAGAGAGACCATAGGGGAGGGTGCTGCTACAAACCCTTATAACGATATATATGAGTGTGAATTTATGATAGTGATAGGTTCAAACACCACAGAAGCCCACCCCATAATAGCAAACCGTATAGTAAATATGGCAGGTCGTCATGATAATCTGGCTGTTTTTGATGTAAGAGAGATAAAACTTCACCGTGTAGCAAAATACAAAGCCATCATGCCGCATGAAGCAAATCTGATGGTTTTGAATATGTTGGCTTATGTCATTATAGATGAAGAGCTTTATGATGAGGGTTTTGTGTCTGAGAGAACTAAGGGTTTTGAGGAATTTAGAGAGAAGATTCTGAGTGATGAGTTTGCAAATCCCGATTATTTTAATAATATAGCAGGGTATGAATACCTCTCAAAAATGATTAGAAAAGTGGCAAGGGAATATGCACTTAAAAAGTCTATGATATTTTGGGGGCTTGGCATTACTGAGCATCTCGATGGAAGTTATGCTGTTATGGCGATAACTCATCTAGCACTTATGACTGGAAATATCGGCAAAGAGGGAGCAGGACTGATGCCGCTTCGTGGGCAGAACAATGTTCAGGGAGCTTGTGATATGGGGATGCTTCCGTATTATGCACCAGATTATCAAACACCAAAAGAGGTGGGACTTATGACACCTCAACTTGTTGATGGGATGTTAAAAGGGGAGATAAAAGCTGTTATAAATATGGGTGAAGATATAACCCATATCCACCCAAATATCAACAAAGTCAAAAAAGCATTAAAAGAAACAGAATTTATAATGGTGCAAGAACTTTTTATGAGTGATATTGCCAAAAAAGCCGACATTGTCATAGGTGTAAAATCTGCTTATGAAAAAACAGGTGTTTATGTAAATGCTATGAGAAGATTGCACCTCTCACAACCTTTGATAAAATCTGATTTGCCAGATGACTGGGAAGTGTTACAACTC
>Ga0256828_1002418_pt1 | contig 11124 bp, 9 predicted proteins | sample CV88metaG_FD_185993 | JGI IMG/M metagenome (GOLD analysis project Ga0256828, IMG submission 185993) | Hydrothermal vent microbial communities from East Pacific Rise, Pacific Ocean - CV88 | ecosystem: Environmental > Aquatic > Marine > Hydrothermal vents | place: Pacific Ocean: East Pacific Rise... | reverse complement strand
TCATTATCTTCGCCTAAATCTACATTTTTATCAAATTCCGATCCAGAAAGTAATGTAGTCAATGCGTCAATTTTTTCATGTAATTTTTGAAGTAATTCTTCCGCATTTCCAGGAATTTCTTTATAATCTGGTGCTTGAGTATCTATAAAAGAATCTATCTTAGCTTGAGCACCTTCTGGAAGCATAATATCTTTTAAATGATCACCAAGAACATTATTAAAACCTAATACGGTTCCCATTTTAGCTGGATCAATTTCACCAATATCTTCTCCAAGACCTTTGTCTACAGAAATTTTAATAATTTTTTTAACCGGTTCGATATTTTCTTCAAGAAGAGTACCATTAAGTAATTTAAGTCTAAAATTTTCTTCTAAAGAATTTTTAAATTTATTTTCATAAATGGCAAAGGCTTCTGATTCGGTTAATGTACCATCTAATGCTAAAGAAGTTAATCTAGGAGTAGTGTTAGTTTCTTTATAAAGATCGGCTGTGATAACAAAAGCCTCTTCTAAAATTCTATTATAAGTTTCCTTAGTTTCCTCGAATTTAAATCCTTCTTCAAGAGATTTTAAATAAGGAAGATCAATTTTAAATTTTTCTTTAAGTTTTTCTTCACTGTATTTATCAGTACTTAAAAATGTTTTAGCCTCTTCGATTTTTTGAAGTTTCTTAGCTTTATTAGCAGTATTAAAAATAAAATCTGGGTCGAATTTAGCCGTTTTAGCTTCTTCAAATTTCTGAACCTGAATAGATTCTTCTAAAACTGTACCTTCATTTTTACCAGCTTTTATTTTTTTAAGAGCGAGTCTAGAAGACTCCTCTATACTTTTACCGAAATTTAATAATTCATTTGAATTTAAATATGAATCCATATCTAAATTTAATTTTTTAGTTCTCATAAGTTTTCCTTAATTTATTTCTAGTTTATTGATTTACTAGTATCTATCTCTTCTTGAATAATTATCAATATATGATCTTGGATCATTTTGCATTTGTTGACGCATTGCATTTATATCATAACCAGGTTGAACATACGGTTGATTAATAACATTATTATTTTGATTTAATTCCGTTCTTGGTTGTGGAACGTTAATTGGTGAATCTATAACACTGAATTTGGCTTCAATCTCTTTTGAAATTTCTTCCTCTTCCATTCCTTTATTACGAAGTTCTTCAACTTTTTCTAAGTACTGTTCATAATTAAGTTCTTCTTTTATTTTATGTTCAACTTGATCCCCAAAACCACCTGAACCATAAAAACTAGTTTTAGCATCTTTAGTAATATTTAATCCAATATTACCTAATCCCAAATCTAATTTATTTTCTAATTCTTTTTGTTTTTTATTTAATATATCCCTAGCTCGTTTTAATTTTTCGCGATTAGCTAAAGTATCATTATCTTTAACATCTTTAGCGGCTCTATTAACGGCTTCTTTTTCTTTGGTAAGATCTTGAACTTTACCATTAAAATCATAATCATTACTAATATTAACTTCAGACCACCATTTTTTAGGATCTAATTTACAAATACTTCTTAATTGACTTTGTTTGATATCACTAGTAAAAGGAATTCCGGTAATTGCTAAATAATCTGGCATACTAAGACGAACTTTTCCACCACCAATTACCCAAACTGTATTTTGACTTAAACCTAAAACAGTATCCAAAATATATTTAATTTTTGCTTCTGGAGTATTTAAACGAACGACTGGTTTTCTTAATAATCCATTATAAAATAATTTTTCCTTAGTAAGCACTATTAAATCATATAATGTTTCTAAAGTCGTTATTCCAAATATAAAAGATTTAAAGTTATTTATATTTCTAGCCATTTTTCCAAGAACTGGATGCAAATCATTTAATTCATGTGAGTACTGTAATTCATTCTGTTCTCTGACTTGGACTCTAGAAAGTTTTAATAACATTGGTTTCCAAATATAATTACAAAGTTTTTTATAACAATCTTCTAAAAACTTAACTGTTAATTGGTCATAATCAGCTTTACTTAATAAAGCTTTTAGTTTATCTTCGCCTGGATTTAATGAAGTTTGAACACCATCCGTACTAATAGCAGAATCGATTAAATTTAAATACATATCCATAAGATATCTTATATCTACGGTAAGTTGTTGAATTAAACTATCGAGAACTTCTAAAGATTGTTTTTCAACCACAGATGAAGTTTTAATCTTTAATTTAATTTCTGAAAATTTAGTTAATGTTGTATATAAATCAATGCAATTCATATTGAATCCGCTTTCGCCAAGATTAAATAATTTTCTTATATCATCATTAGTAAAGAATAAATTCATCATTAATGGATTCAGGAATATATTACTAAGATCTTCATAAATATTTCCAAATGCTGTTACTAAGGTATCAAATTTATCTTCAATTTTACCAAGTATTTCGTTAGTAGCATTTCGAGCTAAAGTATCCATTTGAGTAACTATTACAGTCCTTCTCGCTTCAACGTTTGCATACTCTTGATTCAATCTTGCCCAAGCATCTTGAGCATCCGTTAATTGTCTTCGGGCTGCAATAATTGTGGGATTTACTACGGTACTTGGATTAACAGGAATACCTCCAGTTAAGGCATCTAAATTGGCCTGTGCTATTTGAACTTGTTCTTTAACTGTATCTATTTGATCCAAAATAGTATTTAACTCGTTTTTAATTTGAGCATATTCTGGATTTTTATTATAATTATAAAATATATTAATTTCACTTGTTAACTGTCTTTCTATAATTGTTCTAATTGTTCTTGAAATAAAAGTAGTACAGTCATCCTGCCAACTTTTATAAGATTGATCAAATAATGGTCTATCTATAGCTCCTCTAATAGTAGTAAGATTGGCTTCTGCAGTATCACCAGTTAATATAATATCTTTATTAAAGTTAATATCATGATCTTGAATAATATCTTTTAAACTCAATTCATTATAAGAAACCAATTCTTCAAATATTTTAATAATTGGTTGATAATGATTAAAATCAGCTACTAATTCCATTCTTCTATCTCTAGAATAATTTCTATGGTTTAAATTTTCTACGAAATCATTTATTTCATTATGTTCTAACATAGTTTCAACAATTTTTAAAATAATTTCGGTGCTTTGGAATTCGTCACTTGCTTTAAGTCTATTTAATTCTACTGTTATTTGATTACTTATAATTTTTACAAGTCCTCTAAATTTAGTATCGTCTGGATCAAATTTATTAACTGATCTAGAACTTAATCTCGAAGTAAAGTTATTAAAATTAGCTGTTTTATTTTCAGAGAACTCTTGTTTAGCAAAAGATACTAAATCATATATTGCTAAAAATACAGTAACTGGATTCAAATCAAATTTTTGAATAAGTTTATAAAATCTCATAACTTGTACTAAGTGTTTTCTTTTAAAATCTGAAAAAGCTATTGGATCTCTAGATCTAGAAACATCATTAAAAAGTACATCACTTTTAAAAAGATGAATAAATATATAAAGTACATTTATTACAGCAGCTTCATCAATTACTAATTCTTTAGTTCTATCGTTAATTAAATTATTAGTCAATAAAACAAAATTAAATTTATACTGAGAGCTAATTTTTCCACCTGAAGAATTATCTCTCATATATTTTTCCATATATATTGGATAATATACCATTCCTTTATAAAAAGGAGCTTCTGATAATTGAATATAAAATGTTCTAAGTATTTTAAAAGCTCTTTGGGTAGCGGCGACGTAATTTTTATAATCACCAGTATGTTTTCCAAATTCATGATCGTCTAATCTTCCAGCAGTTGCGTTAGCTTTTGGAGCATTCATTTTATTATCCGCCATACTAGCGATAACTTTTTCCGGAGTAATATAAAAAGTATTTTTCATAATACTTAGGTTAGTAATAGCATTCGAAAATGATATGCTATCCGAAAAATGTTTAAGTAAGTACTTATCTAAACATTCATGTTCCTCTTTTCTAATTTGGACGAGAGGAAAAGAACCAAATCTGATTAATTTCATATAGGTTCCTTTTTATCTATTTTGTCCAGCTTGCCATTGCTGAGTAGCCTGAGAATAATATCGCTGAAGAATTTCATTCTTCGTATGTTTCCAAGCACTACGGAAGTGTTTTAATCTTTCGTAAAGTGGATCATGATGTTTCTTAGCTAAAGAAACTGCGATGGCTCCAATAGCTGCATTTTTCTTACTTTCATAAGAACGCATTTGCATACCAGCCGTAGTAGCTTCTTCGAGTATACCATCAATAGTTTCTAAAATTTTTAAAGTATCTTGTAAATCTTCATTTACCTCAGATTCTTGTAAAACTTCATTGACCTTTTCCACAGTACTAAGTTCTTTTTTAACATCTTCTAAAATTTTATTAGCTGACATAGTTTTCCTTTAAATTATGATTAATCATAAATACTTTTAATTTTTCTTTTTGTAGAGTTACCTTTTTCATAATCTCGGACATTTTTAAGTTTATGATCTTTCCAAGATTCTTCGTATTTTGGTTCTTCTCCTCTAGCAACGCTATCCTTAAGTTTATTATCGTCGATAATAGCTCTTTGTTTTTCAGCTGCTTCGTCAAGATCCAAATAGGCCTGTTTGATTTTTTGCTTTAGGTACATATAAAATTGATCAAGATATTTATCTTGATATAGATCTTGTTTATTTTCTTTTAATTTTTCTGCTATTTCATCCACACTTAAAAGAACTTTACCAACTTTGTACATTAAATCATTAACGTCGCGGCCTTCTTCTTTAATATGTTCGAAAATATTATAATCTTTTCTACGTGAAGCTACTTTAACTTTTTCCAAAATATCGGTAGTTGTGATATCTTGTGACATAGCTACTTTAGCATATCCCAATAATAAATCAAATACATGATCGTATGTACATTTACGGAATTCAAAGAAACTTTTCTGAAAGCTTGGGTCACTCGCATCAATATTAAATAAAAAACCTAACATACCTTTATCAGTATCTTGAGGGTTACCTATATATTGCATTCTACCAGTTTTTATCCAATTGGCAAAAGTATTTAAACTAAATATAAAACTTTGTCTTTCTGTAGTATCTAATATTCTGGCGTGTTTGGTCCAACAATCGTTTATTATATTTTCTCTAGTATTTTCTTTTTCCTGAATATCTTTGATAAATGATTTTATATCTTCGTTATCTATTTCGTTGGTTTGTTTTAATATTTCCCCAATTTTACCATAAGGTTTTAATAACATTTCTGCTATATTCCGAGTAGGTGAAATTAATTCCAACGCCTTTCCTGGTTTTGAAGTTCCACTTCTTCCTAGAATTTTATATTTGATATTACTCGAACCAATCAATTGATAAGGACTATATAAAGCAACCAATCCAAATAAAAGAGATTCTTTTATTATCCGCGCTAAGCCAACAGTACTTCCAACAAAAATATTCGAAATTAATTCTTCAACCTTATCATAAGCAGCACCAAGATTTTTATATCCATTTCTAAATGAATCCAAACTTTCTTCTAATTGTAATTTACTAGCAAAAATAATATTTTCTGTTAATTCGGTTCTTTTATCTTTTGGAAAATCATTAAAAATAAAATTTTCAATAAGATATCTAGCGGTATTTTCATATTTAATTTGGGAACTAAAATCTAAATCAAACCGAGTACCTTCTTCAATCATTTCAAATTTCTTAAGAGTAAGACTCTTTTCGAAGTTTTGAAAAGCTGGTAAAATAGTATTTTCAAATAAGTAGTCTTTTATAAATTTGGTTTTTTGTTCTTCGGGAGTACTTATTAATTTACCATAGCCATTTTTTTTATCATAATAAAATTCTTCGAAAAGTTTATCCGCATCTATATTATACGAGCCTAGCGTAGTTTCGAATATTAATTCGTCGTTTTTTAATAATTTTCCATATTCGTAATTAACAACAGATTTAAATTTTTCTTCGGTTTCTTTATTAAAGAAACCTTTATGTTTATAAGCCATTTGTTTACCTTATTTTTAATAATTTTGTTTATTGCTCTTTTTTTAATAATTATTTTCCAGTAATTCTTTTTCTATACTCTGTAATAATAATTGTCCAGAATCCGTGCTGGGTAATCCATTTTCATCTGTTAATGAGGGATTCTGCGTAGAACCACCTTTTAACATTTCCTGAATATCCGCAAGAACTGTATTAATATTTTCTTCTTCTTTTTTCTCTTCTTGAAGAACGGTACTAATTTTAATTCTGTTTCCAAGATCCTTTTCATTTATTTCCAAAAGAACTTTTCTGTACTTAAAAATCATGTCTTCGTATTTAATAATAATATCTTTAAGTAAACCCAGATTTTCTATTTGTTTCATAAGATTAGCTTGAGTTTGTCCGATCCATTTAAAATTTCCTGGATCGATACTTTCAAGAGTAGCATTGGTTCTAGTAATTATATTATTTAACATAGTTTCTTTAATTTCTAAATCGACCAATTTTCTCTCATGTGCTTCAATCTTAGCTTGAATAGCTTCTTTTTGGGTATTTAAATCTTGGGAATAAATATTATAATTAATATTCGGAGCTTCGTCCGTTTCTGGACTTGAGTGTATTTCTGCCATTTAAAATCCTTTATTTATAGGTTTTTGTTAATTTCCAAAATTAACCATAAGTTTTTGCTTAGCTTGCTTTTGTACTTGATTTTTTAAATCTAAAACAATATCTCCAAGTTTATTTAATTTATCTATTAGCATAGCGTTGTCGCCTTCTAGTATCTGTACTCTATCATCCAAAGCAGTTACTCTTGATTGTAAATTTGCTACTTCTGAAGAAACATGAGAAGTATTATTGGTATTTATTCGGTGTTCAAATCCTCTAGAATCTTTAAATATTAATTCATTTGGATTTACTTCAATAGATGTTATTCCATTTTCTATATCTTGATCTTCCCAGTTGCTCCACGTATTGGTATCGATATAATTCTCGACTCTTTGAGGTCCATATATTTCTATACTATTTTCCAACCTCGTTGGACCCAAACTATAAGGATTATTTACAGTTATATTTTGCGAATCTAATATCAATTATTTTCCTTTAAATTTTAATGTAATTCTTTTTCTAATTCTATTGCTTTAAAATTAGTTCCAGTAAAGTATGTAATATTTTCTGGTGTTGGGTCTATTCTATACCCACGTACGTACCGAAATTGATTCATTATACCATGTGCAATCTGCTTATATAATTTTCCTGGGTATATATCTAAGTTAGAATTACCAATTATTAAAATACTTAAATAATCTTTATATCCGGGAATTAAGGATCGATACATAAATGGACGGGTATTAATTATATATGGCTTGGAATCCACAATATCAATTACATAATGCCAAGGTAAAAATAAATCCCTTTTTGAACCACCATACATTTCGTGAAAATAATCCGATAATTTACTAGTATTAAAACTCATTGTGTCTACTTGGAATAATTCCATTTTCCAAAAAGGATTATTCCAAGTATCCATTATTACCCATCCTTTTGGATTAGTAATATTCATATTATTATGTTTAAATGAATTTTCTACATAATTCTCGTAATGATAATTTTTCGAACCTTGATCTATTTCTTCTCTTGTCATATTATTCCTTTAGATATATTGTGTATTAAGTATCGTTCTTAAAGTATTCAAATCTTCAGTAAAACCAATACTATAAAAAACCGAATTTACCGCCGAACCAAAAACAACACTTTGGTTTGATCTAGTATCATCTAGATATTTTTGAGCAGTTATTCCAATGGGTATAGTTACTCCCATAGCCCATATAGTTCTGGTTTTTAAAGAAGCCTTCGCCGCTTCGGAATCCTCTGGATTATTTGGTTGTACCATAGAGTCAAAGGTACTTTGACTCTCCTTCTCAAACATTGGTATATCATCTTCATCCATATAAAATACTATATTTAAGGCACCGAGTACTTTTACAGCAATATACAATTCGTCCATGAAACCATCCATAGCATCGAGTAATGTATTTAAATCAGTTAACCCTTGTTTTAATTTTTCCTTATATGTTTGCAAAGATATCGCGAAAGCTTCTTCCTCTTCAATATAAGGATTTTGTCCTATATCGGGAACGGTAAAATTATTATAATATGCAAATGCCATATTTTTTTTAGAATTACAGTCTAAATCTTCGTCGTCTTCATAGTTATTATAAGTTATATATATTTTATAATTCTCAAATGATTTTTGTAAATCATTTATAAGATTATCAAAGTAATATAATATTTTTCCATATTTTATATAATCTTGAATATCCCTAACTTTTTTAAAAATATCCATATAATCACATACGAATTTAGAAACCTGTTTTGCCATAGTATAATTCTGTATAAAATTTTCAGCCCCTTTATCAAGAACCGAAACTAATTTTGCAAAAATACCGTCTACTTTTCCTATGGTTGGATCATATGTTCCTCTGGGATTTTCGGATCCGTTTAAGCATGCATCGCATCTTAATATTTCCTCGGTATAATCCAATACTAAATTATTTAAAGGTTCTTTAAAATCATTAACTATAAGATTCCAAAAGGTTTCGTCGTATTCACAATCATCTGTATTTAAATATTCAAAATCATTTATCTTATTATTTATATAATCGTCTATATTTTTTAAAATTTCGGTATATTTTTTAAAATGTTGTATTACGATCCAATCATCGGATTTTGAAAATAATAAATTATTACTTTCGTATTCAGGGTTTAAAAAATTTATCATATTTTTCCTTAAAAATTTAAATTATTCGTATCTCCGGAAACAATATTCCCTTGAAAAATTGGTCCAACGACAGAACTACCTAAAGAACTGGTTGGTACACCACTTGTTAATGAATTAGTTATCCCAGAAACTATTATACCAACTCCACATGGAAAAATAACTATATCTCCCAAGGCACTTGTCGGTAACCCACCTGAAAGATTATTTGGATCTCCTGAAGAAACTATACCAACGCTCGGTGTAGGCCCTGGACCAAATGGAGGGGGAGGGTAATAACATATACCAAACGCCATATCACCAATTCTAGTAGTTATCATATATTATTCCTTTTTCCGAATATATTCCACCCACGTCCTTATAATAATTAAGCACTGGGTAAAAAGAAACATAAAGTTGTTTTAAATATTCGGAAGTTACTAATTTATCAAATAAAACTAGTGGTCCACTAAGAGTATCAAATTTATTTTTATACATTCTTTCATTAAATGAATATTCTCCATAAATACTATTCAATTGGAAAGCTTTTGTATTTTGTTCACCTGGAGTATCCAAAGAAATATTGGAAGAAATAAGTTTGGAATCTTCGTAAATAACATCGGTAAAAAATCTTTGATTTATATAATCATATCTTATTGATAATTGATACCAAGTACCAGGAACAAAATTAATAAAAATCTTATCAGAATAACCATGAAATTCTATATGTAATTCCATATTTTTTTCATCGTACCAAACGCTATTTGAATTTATAATATCTGAAAAAATTACTTGATTACTAATAAAATATTCTGGATTTATTTCAGTTAAATAAGCATTTCTTTTAAAAAAAAGAATTATCGAAAAATCTTTAGTCGTAAATTTATTTTTACAAAATAAATCATCTATAATACTATGGTTTGGAAATGTATAGTTACCATTTTTTCTAGTTTCGAGATACCAATCTTTTCCTCGGAGGGACAGTGGTTTCGAAATGGATTGATATGGATATACCTTATTATATATTATCCTTGAATCTATTTCAGATTTATTATAAAAATCATAATATGCTAAAGTTCCATATAATTCAGGAAAATATGTAGTTCCAGAAGTGATATCTATTATATCTATATTTTCTTTTTTCAGCTGAATATCATATATTTTTCCACAAAATTGTTTTAACCCACTTTTATCCATTCCTAAATAAAATAGTCCGGTTTTATCGGTTGTTAACTTGGTATTTGAAAATTTGTCATCCTCAAAATATTTTTTTAAAATTATAGTATGACTATTAAAATTTTTAATATATACCATAGTATATATTATTTCCGGAAGTATTTTTATATTTTCAATATCTATTTTAAATTCTTTTGAAAAATTTAAAACTTGTAATTCACCATCAACTATATTAATTATTATATTTTCGTCGGTATTAATTTCTAGTAAAGGTATCCCATATTTTGGTAATTCCTTTGCTATTGTTTCGTTAACCAACTGCTGTTGTTCTTCTGGAGTATTACTTTCGCCAATAATTTTTGAATTATTAATTGCTTCTGATACCGTTTTATCTATACCTTCGGTTAATAATTTATTATTATAATCCTCTATTGAATCAGTAGTTATATTTAATTTTTGTAATTCTTTCTTAGTTTTTATAGATAATTCTGAATTTTCTGGTAATATACATAATGGAGAAGTACTTGGTTTTATATTATTCCCTGGATTAATTTTAGGTAATGAATTCAAAAAGGTTGATTTTAATTGTTCGGATACGTTTGAATTATCGCATGTTTTTGAATTATCTAATAAATTCATAGATACCTCTTGTATTATTTCATCATCCTCGTTTTTAATATATACAGTTGTAGAATTCTCTGTATTGAATTCATCTAATTCTTCTTGGGTTGGTTCTGGGCAATCTGGAACATCCCCATTTAATAAATCGGGCGATGTTATAGTATCCAAAGAGTTTTTTATTTCGGAATTCGCCTCTTCTATTACAGTAGAATTTATATTTTCAAATGCATTTATATTTACTATATCCGCTATGGTTCCATCAAAACCATAATTAGATAAATCCATATTGTTTATATCTATTTCTGTATTATTTATTTCTAATACTTCGTCCGAGTAATACGCTTCAGATGAAATTTCAAAAGTAATGCTTATACTAAATCTGTCTAAATATTCTTTTGGGGAAAAAATTGCTCCTAACCCTTTGTAATTTCTTATATCTTCTATTTCTGGTAATAAATCAAAAATATTTTCTGGTACTATCATTTATTATTCCTTGTGTTTTTATCTATAGTTAACTATCAGTACACACACTATGAATAGTTAACTATCAATAGTTATTCGTTTTATAAAATTCCTAGCTAACAGATTTTAAAATAAACTTAAATTCTGTTCTTGGATCCC
>Ga0256828_1002417_pt1 | contig 11126 bp, 5 predicted proteins | sample CV88metaG_FD_185993 | JGI IMG/M metagenome (GOLD analysis project Ga0256828, IMG submission 185993) | Hydrothermal vent microbial communities from East Pacific Rise, Pacific Ocean - CV88 | ecosystem: Environmental > Aquatic > Marine > Hydrothermal vents | place: Pacific Ocean: East Pacific Rise... | reverse complement strand
ACATAGGCGATCACAGGGATCCCCATCCCCTCATCATACCCGCACATCAGATTCGCTGCCGCCAGTGCCTGCGAACTCGCCCCTCTTAGAAGATTATCGATAGCTGAATTCACAAAAAGTGCATTCCCGTTCTTAGCCGCGTAAATATCACAGAAGTGTGTACCTGCCGTACTCTTGATATCTACCGGTTTTTCCCTGATACGGATAAACGGATCGTTCCTGTAATGTTCTTTCAACACTTCAAGCGGATCGATATCGTCTTTGAGTACCGCATAGACAGAGATCAGTTCACCCCGTGTTGCAGGAATAAGATGCGGTACGAAATTGACATGCATCCTCACTCCATGCACCTTTTCGATCTTCTCTGCGATCTCCGGTGCGTGGCGGTGTTTAAGAGGATTGTAGGCAAAGATATTGTCGTTGATAGTCACAAAATGAGTGGTTTCACTCAATTTCTTGCCCGCACCGCTTACCCCTGATTTCGCATCGACAAAGAGCGGTGCATTGGCATCGAGATAAGGGATGAACGGCAGAATGCCCAGCAGGGTCGCCGTGGGGTAGCACCCCGGCCCTGCCGCTAAACTGGTATGTTTAAGTTCTTCACGATAGTACTCGATAAGCGCATAGACGGAGTCATCCAGATGTGCTTTGTCCTCATGGGCGCAGTAGTGTGCTTCGTAGGTATCAAGTTCAAGACGGTAATCGGCAGAGAGATCGACCACTTTGACACCTTGCTCAAGCAGCGTTTTGGCAAACCCCATGGAAGCTTTGTGCGGCAGAGCAAGAAAGACGAGTTCACACTGCTGTGCCACAGCTGCCGCATCGGCTTTCTCTACGGACATGGCGACCACCCCCTGCAGTGAGGGGTGAAGCGTTTCTATCATCGTGTCGCCCTGTGTGGTCGCCAGATAGCTCAATTCAAATCCCGGATGGGCTACAAGCATCTTGACCAGCTCCAGTCCGGTATAGCCGCTTGCGCCTACTACGCCTACTTTTACCATAATATCCCCAATTTTTAATTTTTAATTTTACAATAATATCTCTTCATACAGCACCTCTTCGATGTCGTATGTTTTTTTGCCGCTTGGAAGCATCAGCTCCACTTCGTCACCCTCTTCTTTGCCTATCAGCGCACGTGCCATAGGTGACTGGATGGAGATCAGCCCCGCCTGTGGGTTCGACTCCTGCCCGCCTACGATGGTATATCGTACCTCTTCCTCTGTCGCCTGGTCCGTCAAAATAACGGTAGATCCAAAACTTACCCTCTCATGTGCCAGAGTAGAAGGGTCTACTACCTGCGCACGGCCGACAAGGTCAGTCAGTTCGGCGATACGCGCTTCCATCAACCCCTGTTTCTCTTTGGCTGCGTGGTACTCCGCATTCTCTTTGAGATCGCCAAGTTCCCTTGCTTCATCGATCACTTTTGCAATCTTTCCGCGTTCCTGGCTTTTAAGCTGTTCCAACTCTTCTCTCAACTTTACATAAGTCTCTTCTAACATCGGCTCTTTTTGCACGATCTATCCTTGTATAGTTTTATTATTGGAGGTATTATAGCAAAAAGGTTATAATAACGCTTATTTCAATACCAATATTTAAAGAATTCCTATGAAACATATTTTACTGACCAATGACGACGGCTATGAGTCCGAAGGGCTACATGCGCTTATGGACGCTCTCAAACCACTCGGCAAAGTGACCGTTGTTGCTCCAAGTACCGAAAAATCAGCCTGTGGACACTCCCTGACACTGACAAGGCCGCTGCATTTCATTGAACTTGAAAAAGATTTTTACAAACTCGATGACGGTACCCCCTCAGACTGTATTTTTCTGGCGTTGAACAAACTTTTCAAAGAACATAAACCCGATATCATCATCTCCGGCATCAACATCGGATCGAACATGGGGGAAGATATTACCTACTCCGGTACCGCTTCAGCCGCAATGGAAGCGGTGCTACAGGATATTCCCGGCATTGCCGTCTCACAGGTCTATGCGGAACACGGAAAAAGTATCGATACATTCGGCTACAGCCTTGCCAAAGAAAGCATTGCCGCACTGGTAGAAAAGATACTTTCCGGTTCTTTTCCACTCCCTCCGAGAAAATTCCTCAATATAAACATTCCCCCTGTTTCTAAACAGGCATGCAAAGGTTTCAAAGTGACCCGTGCAGGCAACCGTCTCTACGCACATAATGCAGAGGTTCACCATAACCCAAGAGGCAAAGAGTACTACTGGATAGGACTGCCCGAACTGGGATGGATGGATACCAAAGGGCATGTCACCGATTTTGAAGCGGTCAATGACGGCTACATCTCCATCACACCTATCCAGCTTGATATGACAGCCCATGATGAAATAGCAACGCTGCAGGAGTGGATAAACCGATGAAAAATATTTTACTTCCTGCTGTGAGGAGAGAGTACCCTACATGGCTGGCAGGAGAGGGGCAATGAGGTTCGAACGTTGCCGGGCACTCTTTGGAGAAGAGAATTTCAAAAAGATCCGGGAGGCGAAAATACTGATACTCGGTGTAGGCGGTGTAGGCTCCTATGCACTCGACTGCCTCTACCGCTCAGGAGTACATCATATTACCATTCTCGACTACGATACGTTCGATGAAACCAACCGCAACAGGCAGATCGGTTCCGATGCCGTAGGCACATCCAAAACAGAGACACTGGCAAAACTCTATCCCGGCATCAAAACCATTCATCAGCAGATGGATATGGCATGGGTAGAGCACTTTGATTTTGAGCCCTACGATATTGTTATCGATGCGGCAGATACAACAAAAGTCAAAATTGAAATTGCAAAAAAATGTTATAAAAAGCTTATTATGTCCGTAGGTTCCGCGAAACGTTTCGAAACATGCAAAATAGAATCCGCTTCCATCTGGAAAACACATGGAGATGCTTTGGCTCGAAAAATAAGAAATGAACTCAAACGTGCAAAATTCGACAGGAATTTTACAGTCGTTTTTTCACCTGAAGAGGATCGTTGTAAAGAAAAAGGTTCATTTGTAGGGGTTACAGGAGCATTTGGGCTTGCCATCTGCTCCGAAGCGATCAAAAAGATCATACAGTAGCGATTCTTCCTACTGTTTGATTTTTCTGTTTCTCCATGCCAGCAACGTCAGTACGCCAAGGCCGGCTATGCCGTAGTAGACCCACATGGGAATCGGCACGGGATCTCCCGCCGCATAGGAGTGCAGCCCTGAGAGGTAGTAGTTTACGCCGAAATAGGTCATCAGTACCGTAGAGTATGCCCAGACGGAAGCGACATTGAAAATAAACGTATCGTTCAGTTTTGGGACAAACCGCATATGCAGAACCGTTGCATAGATAAGAATGGTCACTGCCGCCCAGGTCTCTTTAGGGTCCCACCCCCAGTAGCGTCCCCAGCTCTCATTTGCCCAGACACCACCAAGGAAATTCCCTACAGTTAACAGCATCAAGCCGATAATAAGCCCCATCTCTGCAAGGTTGCTCAACTCTTTGATAGAACGGTCAATATTGGCACTGCCCTCTTTCCCCCGCATAATGAAAAGGATGAGCACCAGAAGGGAGAGGATAGAGCCCAACCCAAGGAAACCGTCGCCAGAGATAATGGTCGCCACGTGGATCATCAGCCAGTAGGATTTAAGTACGGGGACAAGATTGGTAATCTCCGGATTGATGAAATTCATATGCGCCACACCCATCGTTACACCGGTCAGTATGGCTGTACCCGCCAGCGCGAACGGAGACCTGCGTGCCAGAATGATACCCGCAAGTACCGTAGATGCCGCAATGAATATAATGGATTCATAGGCATTGGACCACGGTGCATGCCCCGCAATATACCAGCGGATACCCATACCCGCTACATGCAGTACAAAAGCGATGATCAGTACCGTCCAGGCACCACGCATGATCCATTTCATCGGAAAGTTTGGTTTGATGACATGGATAAAGGCAAAAACAAGCAGCAACAGTCCAAGCAGCAGATAGACAGGAACCAGCTTGCTGAAAAGCCCCAGTTTGTTATACCAGATCTCCATTTCGATATGCTTTTTGCTCGGCAGGACATCCGCACCGTAGGTCTGTTGATACTTTTCTATACCTCTAAGCGCCAGATCGGCATTTTTCCAGTCTCCTGTTTTAAGTGCCTGTCCGGTCATGATAAAATAGGCGGAAATCGCCATTTTGACATTTTGCGCCTCTTTTGCAGGGAAAGACTTCATTGCATCCATCGGGGAAAACCATTTATGGTTGGCATCGTTGGGTTTGGGGAAAATACGCATCATCGTACCCTGATAGACCATATAGGAGACATTGACCCGTTCATCCACTTTGAGCAGTTCTTTGTCGTACTGGGATTTTTCCAGCGGCTTTTTTCTACTGGCGGCAGATACCTGTTTGAAAAGTTTGTAACCGTTGTCCTTTTTGGAAAAGAAGTCGGTAAATTTTGCAAATTTCGTATCGGCAGGAAGCCCAAGCTCAAGTGCGATCTTCTTATGCCCTATCTTAATCATGGGAATATTCTGATAGACATCAGGCTGCAGCATCATACCTAAAAATACTTGAACCGGCTCAAGGCCGAAAACACTGCTCTTCCCCGTAATCTTGGCAATGACATCATGGGCGATGGTATCCATCGGCTTCATTCGGCCCATATGGTCCTGAACGACAAGTTTTCCGAAATTGACTGCATGGGCAGCATCATATTTCGATATGGTCTTAAGCTGTTCCGGTGTCGCATGAGGCGTAGCTGCCTGCACGTGATTTGGCATGAACAATGCTACAGCAAAAAGAATTGCCACAGCTCCATGCTGCAGTTTTCTGGCACCCTTCAATAGTTTTTGGAAACGTCCGTTGGGGATGAAAAGGCTCCAAAGCATTCCCACCATCAATAGAATATAGCCGATATAGGTCGGCAGGGTACCCGGATCATGGTTGACAGAGAGAATTGTCCCTTTTTCATCCGGGTCATAGGACGATTGGAAGAAACGGTAAGATCGGTGGTCAAGGATATGGTTCATGTAAATCCTGTACGGTTTGGTAAGGTTCTCTTCTTTATCGATGAGTACAACTTCACTGGCATACGAAGATGGCGTCATGGAACCAGGGTAACGTTCCAGCTGGAAATCAACCAGTTTAATGGAGAATGGAAGTTCGATCACCTTCGCGCCGATACGCATACTGATCTCCACCCCGTTAAGATAAAACTTGTGCAGTTTGCCAATCTGGCCTTTCATCGGGAGGAAAGTCTCTATCTGGCTTTTGCCTCCGACACTGACTTTCATCTGGACAAATTCGGCTTTCCCCGCTTTTGTTTTAATGTCGTGTGAAACAGTTTTACGCACCACTTTCTCTTTCACAGACTTCAATACCACTGCATTTCCGCCAAAACGGTAAAGTGTTCTCTGTTCCATAGGGTTTTGACCCGCATTCAACTGTGCAGATTTTTTTGTGTTCATATTGAGCGTCTCAATGGCATAGGGGAAATCAACCTTCAAAGCACCGGGCTCTCCGCTGATTTGAAATACCGGTTTATCGCCAGCCACCGGTTTGCCCTCATACGCAACATAAAAATTCCCGAAATCCTTTACATCTCCTTTGGCAAGATAATAGAATTTCCCCTGCCCGCCTGAGGAGATCTTCAGTTCAAGCATCGTTTTTCCGTTAGGGTCTGAAACAACCCCTTCTTCAGCAGTAGGCAGATACTTTACCATTTCTAATTTTACCGTTTTATCTCCTACCTGCAGCTGTTCGGAAATATGGTTTTTCGTCATACTGGAGAAGTAGAGTTCCTTCTCCAGGGAAGCGTTCTTATCACCGTTTTGTGCAAAAACCTGCAACAGTTTTACATCAGAAACCATCAGGTTTGTCGTCTGCCCTTCACGAATGTGCATAATCCCCTCATAGCCGATATAACGGGTAATCAACGCACCGATTGCAATGACCAGAAAAGCAAAATGGAAAAGAAAGACAGCCGGTTTTGTTTTGTAGGATTTATAACGGAAAATGTTGTAAACGAGATTGGCGGTAAAGTAAGCCAGAAACAGTTCAAACCACTTCGCTTTGTAAATAAGCGCCTGCGCCGTCTGCGTACCGTAATCATTCTCTATAAATGTCGCTATGCCTATAGATACACCAAAAATGAACAGTACCAATACTGCCATTTTCATGGAAAAGAGTTGTTTTATCATCAGATCATAAACCTTCCAAAAGAAATAAGAAGCGATTATAGCCCATATTTGCTAACGGTATGTTAATTGAAGCCGTTATTTCAGCTCTCCCCAGCTCTCTCCGACACTGACAGAACACTTCAGAGGCACATCGAGTTCCAGTACATTCTCCATAATATGTACAAAACGTCTGCTGATCTCCTCTACCTTCTCCTCTTTGACTTCAAAAATGAGTTCATCGTGTATCTGCAAGAGCATAAAGGCTTCCAGTTCTTCGTCCTCTATCATACTCTCTATCTGGTTCATGGAGAGCTTTATGAGGTCTGCGGCAGAGCCCTGAAAGACGGTATTGACCGATTCACGCATGAAAGCGGCTTTCTGCATGCCGTTGGCATTGTCATAATCGAAAATACGTCTTCTTTTCAGGATCGTCTCGACATAGCCGTCTATCTTGACCCGCTCCTGGATACTCTCCAGAAAATGCTTGACGGTAGGGAAGGAGGCAAAGTAGTTGGCAATGATCTCTTTGGCTTCACTCTGGGCGATGCCAAGTTCCGCAGAGAGTTTCTTGGGGCCCATTCCGTAAAGCAGTCCGAAGTTCACGGACTTCGCAAAATTTCTCTTCTCTTTCGCCTCCGCTTCGCCGAAGAGTTTGACTGCCGTTGCCATGTGAATGTCTATATCGTTATTGAACGCATCCAGAAGTGCCGCATCTTTGGAGAAGTGTGCAAGCAGGCGCAGCTCTATCTGGGAGTAGTCTATGCTCACAAGCCTGTACCCCTCATCTGCCACAAATGCATCCCGCACCTCCCTTCCGAGCTTGGAGCGTACCGGGATATTCTGCAGGTTCGGGTCTTTGGAACTGAGCCTTCCCGTCGCCGTACCTGTTTGCAGAAAAGAGGTGTAGATACGGCTCTTTTCATCCTGTTTCGCCAGTTTCAAAAGCGGTTCGACATAGGTGGAGAGCATCTTCTGGTGTTCACGGTAGGCAAGTATCTTCTCTATGATCTCGTGTTCGCCTTTGAGGGACTGGAGTACCGCTTCATTGGTACTGTAGCCTGTCTTGGTCTTCTTGCCCCCTTTGAGCCCGAGCTGCTGGAAAAGTATGACACCCAGCTGCTGTGTCGAGCGGATATTGAACTCGCTTCCTGCCAAGGCATAGATCTGCTTTGTCAGGTCGGCAAGCGCTTCTGTCAGCCTTTTTTTCAGAACTTCAAGCCTGGAGCGGTCAACTTTGATCCCCAGATGCTCCATATGGATCAGTACATTGATGAATGGGTACTCCACGTTTTTGGCTTCTTTCAAAAGATGGCCCAGGGAGCCCAGCTCCATCTTCTTTTTGATCGCTCCGTAAAGCAGAAAGGTCATCCAGGCATCCTCCGCGGCATAGAAAGTTGCATCGGCAATGGCAACATGGGAGAAGTCCTCTCCCTTCTTCACCATCTCCTTGAAAGGTTTCATCTCATACTTGAAAAATTTCTGTGCCAGTGCATCCAGTCCTACTTTGCTTCCGGGATCACTCAGCCATGCCATGATCATCGTATCGGCATAGGGAGTGACTTCTTCAAAACCATAACGATTGTACAGCAGGCTCAGGTCGAACTTCAGGTTCTGTCCTACGATCCTGTACCCCAAAAGCTTTTTCAGTGCTTCGAGCGCATCTTCCAGCCCCACCTGTGCTTCCACTCCCAGATAGTGATGCCCTACAGGTACATAATAGGCTTTGTCCACTGCCGTACAAAAACTGAAACCGACCATATCGGCCTTTTTGGTATCGAGTCCTGTCGTCTCCGTATCAAAAGCGACGATGGTGTCGGCAGGGATGGCATCTATCACACGGTTGAGTTCCTCTTTGGTATCGAGCGTCACCGCTTCAAACGCCAAAGTCTCTACTTCCGGCCTGGGTTTGGCCACATCATGGCAGCCTGCCTCATTCTGCCCAACCTGTGCCTTTTTGAGCGCCTGTTTCATCTCATACTGTTCAAACTCCTCTACCAGACAGCTCAAATAGTTCTTCTCTTCAAAGACAAAACTTTCCAAGTCAAGATCGGCAAAGACATCGGCTCTCATACGTACCAGTTCACGGGAGAGAAAAGCCTTCTCTTTGCTTTCAAGAAGCAGTTTCTGAATGCGGGGGGTACCGCACTTCTCTATATTGGCATAGATATTCTCTAGCGTATGAAATTCGTTAATGAGTTTCGCCGCACCTTTGACCCCTATGCCTTTGACCCCGGGTACATTGTCCGAACTGTCTCCGACGATCGCCTGAAAATCCACAAAATCCTTCGGGTTCACCCCAAATTTCTCTATACATGCCTGCTCATCGACCTCTTTCCTCTTGACAGAGTCATACATCACCACTTTGCCATCGTCAATAAGCTGGTAGAGGTCTTTGTCGTGGGAGACGATGCGTACTTTCATCCCTCTCTCTTTGGCAAATTTGGTCACGGTGGTAATGATATCATCGGCTTCAAAGCCTTCACGGGAAAGATTGGCAAAACCCATCTGTTCTATCCACTCTATGGCAACAGGCAGCTGTTTGGTCAAATCTTCCGGCGGCGCTTCCCTGTTGGCTTTGTACTCCGGGTAGAGTTCGTTTCTGAAGGTCTTGCCCTTACTGTCAAGTGCAAAGACAAGGTAGTCTGTACTGTGGTCACGGTGCAGGGAGTCCACCAGATTGATGAAACCTGTCAAAAGCCCGGTAGGAAAGCCCGCTGAATTGCGAAGCGGCGGAAGTGCAAAGTAGGCACGGAAAAAAAAGCCGAATGTGTCTATAATGGTAATTGTTTTCAAAGGATCACCTGATTTTTTGTTTTATTTTAGCCAAATGTCTGTTAGAAATCCAGCTCTTTGGCCAGATACTCTCCCGTATAACTGCCTGTCTCTTTATACTCTTGTGCCAGTTTTTCAGGAGAGCCTGTTGCAATAATAAGCCCTCCCTTGTTTCCGCCTTCGGGCCCCATATCTATGATATAGTCGGCATTTTTCACCATGTCAAGATTGTGCTCGATCACCACAACGGAGTTGCCCAGCTCTACCAGGTGGTGGAGCACGCCCGTAAGCCTGTCCACATCCGCAAAGTGCAGCCCCGTTGTCGGTTCATCCAGAATGTAAAGGGTTTTCCCCGTATCTTTACGGCTGAGCTCCTTGCTGAGCTTGATACGCTGCGCCTCCCCGCCTGAAAGCGTGGTGGCGTTCTGCCCCAGCGTAATGTAGTCAAGCCCGACATCCGTCAGTGTCTTGAGTTTGACGGCAATCGCAGGAATGGCTTTGAAGAACTCCAGTGCCTCCCCCACGCTCATCGCCAGTACATCGGCAATGGATTTGCCTCGGTAAAGCACTTCGAGTGTCTGGGCATTGTAGCGTGTTCCGTTACAGGCATCACAACTTACGAGCACATCGGGCAGAAAGTGCATCTCTATCTTGATCTGGCCGTCCCCCTGGCACTTCTCACAGCGTCCGCCTTTGACATTGAAAGAAAAACGTCCTATTTTGTACCCTCTGAGCTCCGCCTCCTTGGTCTGGGCGAAAAGCTTCCTTATCTCGTCCATGATCCCCGTATAGGTCGCAGGGTTGGAGCGCGGCGTACGCCCGATAGGGCTCTGGTCGAGGTAGATCACTTTGTCCAGTTTCTCAAGGCCATTGATCTCCACGCCGTCCACCTTGTTGACTTTTTTGGCATGGTTGAGCAGTTCCCTTGCCACCGGCAGCAGTGTCTGAAGTATGAGTGAACTCTTGCCGCTTCCGCTCACACCGGTAATACAGACAAAATTCCTCAGCGGTATCTTCGCATCGAGTTTCTCGATGTTGTTGATCGTAACATTTTTGATCTCTATCCACGCTTCCTGGGGCTTGTCATGGGTATAGGAGATATTTTTTTTACCGTACATGTAATCGGCTGTCAGGGTTTTGGCTTTTTGCAGTCTCTTTGCATCACCGGCAAACACGATCTCCCCTCCATAGGCACCTGCCCCCGGCCCTATATCGACAATGTAGTCCGCCGCCAGGATCGTCTCTTTGTCATGTTCGACAACAATCACGGAATTTCCCTTGTCACGCAGAGAATTGAGTGTACGGATGAGCTTCAGCGTATCTCTTTCATGCAGCCCGATACTCGGCTCATCAAGCACATACATTACCCCTGTCAGTCCGGAACCGATCTGAGATGCAATACGGATACGCTGTGCCTCCCCGCCTGAAATGGTACGGGCATCACGGCTGAGCGTAATGTAGCCCAACCCTACATCGTAAAGGAAAAAAAGCCTCTCCTGCAACTCTTTGAGGATCGATTCCGCAATCATCGTCTGCTGGTCGGTCAAATGGGAAAAATTCTTCTCATCCGCGAAATAGGCATAGGACTGTTCAATAGGCATATCGATAATATCGGCGATGTTCTTGCCCTCTATCTTCACCGCCAGGGAACGCGGACGCAGACGGTGCCCGTTACACTTGTCACACACCTTTTCGGTCATGTATTCGGACATATCTTTCTCATCTTTGAACATATCGTGGGCAAACTTCACCACACCGGGCCATTCACGTTTGAGCTTGTGACGCTTCCAGGTAAAGTCCACGCTGCTTCCAAGCCCGTAAAGTATGGCCTTTTGCTGATGCTCCGCAAGCTCTCCGTAAGGTACTTTAATGTCGATATCGTTCTGTTCACAGAAAGCATTGAGAAACTTGGTGTAGTAGCTTTTGTTGAACCCGTACATGATTTTCACCGCACCCTTTTCGATGCTCAGGTCGGGATCTATGACCTTTTTGAGATCTATGGCATAACGGATTCCCAGACCGTCACAGGCCGGACAGGCCCCTTTGGGTGAGTTGAAGGAGAAGCTGACAGGTTCCAGCGGTTCAAAACTGAGCTTACAGTCGAAACAGGCCAAATGCTCAGAATAGTGTATATGCTGTCTGTCAAGTTCCAGCTCTTCGAAGTTCAGTACCTCTATCTCCATTT
>Ga0256828_1002416_pt1 | contig 11128 bp, 9 predicted proteins | sample CV88metaG_FD_185993 | JGI IMG/M metagenome (GOLD analysis project Ga0256828, IMG submission 185993) | Hydrothermal vent microbial communities from East Pacific Rise, Pacific Ocean - CV88 | ecosystem: Environmental > Aquatic > Marine > Hydrothermal vents | place: Pacific Ocean: East Pacific Rise... | reverse complement strand
ATTCTATTTCAGAAGCTCAAACAATAGCAACAGAATCTATTTCAAAAAAATTAGTCATATATATTTTTAGTAAGAATTATTATCATAATAATAACAGATTTATTTTAAAATCAAAAAAGAACTTATTATTTTCTAAGTTCTTTTTGATAATTATCTAATAAACATCTCTCTCTTAATAGTAGTAGGGTTTGTTCAACATTCCTTTGGTAAATTTCAATTTGTTTTAACTGTCATCCATATTTTATTATAAACATTCCGTTGAGGACAAAAATTTGGAGCAGTATCAGTATCTCAAAACCAATAATTTTTTAATATAAGATCTCCTCATCTACTATCATAAATAGGGGTTATTTCTTTTGTTTCACAATCATTATCATCCATAGTATAATTATTACAATTATCCTTATCAGTTCATCCAAAATCCTTTAATGATTTTTTAATTATTACATAGTTAAATTTTCATGCATCTATATAATTTTCTACATTTTCTCAAATATTCCATCATTTAAAAAGTAATTCTGTATTATTCAATCATAATTCTGAAGTGTCTAATTTATATTTAGCAGTTTTATCTGAAATATTTCAAAGACTTGCTGCACTAGCTGAAAAAGGATTTTTAATAGAATCTTTAGAAGAAGAAATTCTATTATCTGAAAAATCTCTCATAACTAATAACCGTCCTCCCCCATCAATATCCATTTCACAAAAAGCTTTAAATCAAGAAATTCAAGTAGGATTTATGGTATAAACTCAATTTTGACTTCTTCAATTTATTTGCTTAATTCTCTTGCAACTAGCATTTGGTAATGTAGATACTAATAATGATCATGTTCATTTTACAATAGGTTCATTATCTTTTAATCTTGCTATATATGTATTTGTTGTATTTACTATATCTAAATATCAAGCACTCTTAATACTAGAATCCTCTTGAATAGGAGTATTATCCTCATCTGTTAATATTCATAAAGCTTTTCAATATACTGTTGGATATCTAGTAGAATAATTCAATGCATTTGCTTTCGATAATATAACTGTTCAATAAGTTTGTAAATCAGTATCTCACTGTAAACCTTTTCCTTCTTCTAAAAAAGCCATTAATTGATAATATTTTTTATCTTTTGTAAGATAAAATGAAAAATATGTTTTATCTTTTGGATCTACTCACTCACTCGTATAAGCTATTGACTCTAACACATGTTTTCAAGCATATCATTGATATCATACTATTGATCAACTTGCCTTTATTTCTACATAATCATCAGGTAATGGTAAACTATATTTTGTTCTATATAATTCTAATCAATCACTTATTGATTTTAATTGACTTATTCTATTTGTATCTCTTACTCATACTAAATATCAACTATACGCTACAAATCATATAGTACTTAATATTCATAGTATTGTTACCACTACTATTAATTCTACTAGGGTAAATCATGAACTTTTATTAATCTTATACATAATAATATACTTAAATTACAATTAAATATATTATTATTTAAATAGCATTAAAGTCAAAAAAAATATTTTTTTTAACTTGCTTAATTTTATTATTTATATACAAATTACTATTTTTCAAATTCAACATAATTAATTTTAATTTTATCTTTTCTAAATATATGTTCAAATTCTGTCATTTCCTTTGTTTCAAAATGTTCAAGCTCACTTTCATAATCATGTGAAAGAATATTAATTTTCCATAATCAAATTTCTTTAAATAAAGCAATAGTTGTATCGAAATATTCTAAATGGTCTGTTTTAAAAACTAATTTTCATCATGTTTTTGTTTTTTCATATAAATCTCTAATAAACTTTTTTTGAAAAAGTCTATGTTTTTTTTGTCTATCTTTTTTACCCCATGGATCTGGGAAAAATACATATATTTTATCTATTTCCTCTTCTGCAAATATTTTATCTATATTTTGAGCAAAAGTTTTAAGCATAACAAAATTTTTAGTTCAAAGTGCAATTGCTTTTTCTGCAGAATTATAAAGTCTTTTATATTTAAGCTCTATTCAAATAAAATTTTTATCTAAATTTCTAGAAGATTCTTTAGAAAAAAAATTTCACATTCAAGTACCTATTTCTAAATAAATAGGATTTTTATTTCAAAAAAAATCATTCCATTTTCATTTATATTTTTCAAAAAAATCTTTTTCAAAAGCCATTATTTTTTCATGATTTTCTACTTTTATTTTATATGGGTTTTCTTGTGAATTTGTCATATTTATATCTCTATATTTTTATAATGTTTTAATTTATAGCTAATGCTTCATTTTAAAATAGTAATTACATCAAATCTTATATTTTCAAAATCATAATTATTTTTTACAACATAATATTCTACCGTTTTTCTACATTTTTTAAGCTTACTTTTAATTATAGCTTCTTCTGGGATTCAAAATTTAATATTATTTCTATATTTTACTTCAAAAAATATTATTAAATCATTATTTTTAGCAATAATATCTACCTCTCAAAATCTTCAAAACTTGTAATTTGTATCAAGTATTTTATATCATTTATTTTGTAAATATTTAATTGCTATTACTTCTCATTTATCTCCTATATTTTTTGTAGATTGCATAATTTTTTATATTAATTAACAAAAGTTTAGGAGCTTTTTATTTCTTTCATTATTTTATTGTTTATTTCATCTATACTTTTCATTTTTCAATTTTCTTCACAATCAATTTTTATCCAATTATATTTTTCTGCTACATAATTTGCAGAGTTACAAGCATTAATCAAATGATTTTTATCATCTTCATGTATGTCTTGCTTCTTTCCATCTGTAATATATTCTTTATCTTCTCATCATCTTTCCATAGTATTTTTCATACTCTGATTAGCTGAAATATTTAAAAATATTACTTTATCAGGTTTTGGTATATTAAAAATATTAAATTCTAAATCTTCTAACCAATCTAAAAATTCATTTCTTTTACTTGTATCTTGAATCTTTCATGCTTGGTGAATCATATTTCCTGAAACATACCTATCTGTAATAATAAAATCAAAATTTTCTAAATCTTTTTTTAAATCAAAACTAGAATCAAATCTATCAATAGCATAAAAAATACTTGCTTGTTTAGCTCATACTTCCCTACCATAGTCTCAATTTAAATACTTTTGTACCATAAAACTTGATTGTTCATTATATCTTGGATAACTAATAACTTTTACAGTCTTTCAGTCCTTTTCAAGATTTTCTTTTATTTTTTTTATTTGCGTAGATTTACCAGCACCATCTATTCAATCAATAACAATAAACATATTATAATGTTTTAATTTATAAATTTTTAAAATTATAGTGTATTTTTGAAAATATGGAAGTTTTATGATAAAATTATATAAATAATTATTAAATAAAGTGTTATGAGTGAAATTCCAAATTTTTATAATAATCAAATAGATATTTTAGATTGAAATAATCAAGACTCTGAATTAGAAAAATTAAAATTACAAAAAGAAATTTTAAGATTAGAATTAGAATTACAAAATTGAGTTCAATCAAACAATGAAAATTTACATCAACAAATTGATTTTGAAATAATTTGATGATATATAGAAAAAAAAGTAAAAAAAATCGATGTATATAAATGGAAAATTAGAGGATTAAAAAATAAAATTGAACGTTATAAAATTTGATATTCACCTATTATTCCATTAAATGATTGAAAATATAATTTTGATATAAAATTAAATAATACTGAAATAATTCATATAAAATATAAATGAAATAGAACTATACATATATTTGACAATGAATGAAATTATATAGAAACAACTGAAATAAAAATTAAAAGCAAAAATCCTCCTATATGATTTATAAATATAAAAACATATAATTGAAAAATTGTATTATTTTTAGATTTATCAAGAAAGAAACTAAATCATCAAAATAAAAAAAGAAGATATTAATATATTATATAATAATATAAAAATGAAAAAACAATTTTATACTACACAAATAAATAATACTGACTTTCAAAATGAACAATCAGAATTTAAAGAAAAAACAAATATAATATATGATATACAAAATAAATATAAAATATATATTGATCATTGTCTTGAAAATAATCAAAATAAATGAATAAATACAGCTCTTTTTGATTTAATTGATGCAAATTGAGATCAAAATAAAGTTATAACGTATATTGACTATGAACTAAAAGATAATGCTCATGACCTTTCTAAAGATGATATTACTCAACTAAAAGATTTAAAAACTGTTCTTAAAAAACAAGATTATAAAGAACATATCTATGTTTTTCCAAATAGTGTAAATTTTTGAATATTATCAGGTATTACTAGAAATAAAAATTGAGAAGAATATAAAATAATAATGCATAATATAAAAAAATTAAGAAAAAATAGATATAAATTATTATTACAAAGAGAATGAAGTAAAAATATTGAAAAATATGAAATACAATATGATTGAAGTGATTATGTAAGTATTTATAATCAATTTTGAATACGTTTATGAAGAGAAAAAATAGATATAGAAAAAAATATATTCATTAACTGAAATAAATATAGAAAAGAACAATATCAAACATTATGAACATTAAAATTTAAACCTTCAAATAATGAAGAAACTGAATTAGATTTAATTTTTATTGCATAAAACTGACATAGCTCAGTTTTTTTCTTTACAAAAGAAATAAAACATCTAAAATATAAATACCTAAAAATAACTTAAATAAATGAGTATTTCAGAAGAATTAGAATCAGCAATAGATATAGTAGAATTAGTCTCTAAATATACTAGTTTAAAAAAAGCAGGAGTTAATTATAAAGCAGTATGTCCATTCCCTGGTCATAATGAAAAAACTCCTAGTTTTATGGTGTCTCCTGTAAAACAAATGGCTTATTGTTTTGGTTGTCACAAATGAGGATGACCTATTAAATTTATAATGGATATAGAAAATTGTGAATTTAGAGAAGCTATAGAAATATTATGAGGATATACATGAATTTCTGTAAATTCAAATTTCAATAAAGAAAAACATGAAACAAAAAAAAGCATCTACTCCTTATACAAAGATGCTGTAAATTATTATAAAAATGCTCTTAAAAAATACCCTGAAGTAAAAAAATATATTTTTGATAGATGATTAAATGAAAAAGTGATAGAAGATTTTCATTTTTGATATTCAGATAGCTGAGTTGAACTTTTTGCTTATTTAAAAAAGAAAGGTTATGATGATGAATTAATAAAACAATCAAATATTTTTTTAGATATTAAAACAAAAAAAGATAAATTTATAAATAGACTTATATTCCCAATTCAAAATGCTAGATGAGATTTTGTAGCATTTACTGCAAGAATATTAGGTGCTGGTGAACCAAAATATTTAAATTCTCCTGCTTCAGATTTATATGATAAATCAAGTATATTATATTGATTATTTAATGCAAGAACGGCTATCAGTAAACAAGATTCCATAATTATTACTGAATGACAAATGGATACAATTGCATTACAAGCAAATTGATTTAATAATGTTGTTGCTGTATCATGAAGTGCTTTAACAGATAAACATCTTACTTTAATTAAAAGATTAACAAAAAAAGTTTTTCTTTGTTTTGATTGAGATTTAGCATGAGAAAAAGCAACAAAATCAGCACTTGAAAAAATGAAAAATAGCTGATTTGAAGTAAAAATAATATTACTTCCTAAATGAAAAGATCCAGATGACATAGTAAAATCAGGCCAAGATTTCAATGATTTTATAAAAAATGCATTAAGTCCAATCTGATATTATATTAAAAAATCTGATTTTGATACGGAAAGTATTGATGAAAAGAAAAAATTATTAAAAGAATTATTAGAAATAACTAAATCATATTCTGACAATATAGAAAAAGATTTTTATTTAAAAGAAATCTCTAAATTATTAGATATAAACCAAAATATAGTATATGATTCCTTTAATAGAATAAAATTTACTACAAATACATCTAAAGAATCAAATAAAGAAATAGAAAAACTAACTAGTGAAGAAATTGCAATTTGATATTGTATATCAAATGAAAATAATATAGATTTCTTTAAAAAAAATATATTATTTAAAGATTGATTAAGTTTAGATTTAAAAAATATTCTAGAAAATTGAATTTCATATATCAATACTCTTGAATTAAATAAAAAAGAAAAATTAAGAGGAATATCATTAAAAATTGAGACAGAAAATGAATATAGCAATAATGAACATTCAGAAACTGAATTAAATAAAATAGTTGATTGATTAAATCGTGAAATTTATAAAAAATTAGTAAATATACTTAAAAAAGAGATGAATAATTGAAATGCTGAAGCATTTTTAAAATATACTCATTTAATTAGTGAAGCAAAAAAAATCTGAATAAAATAAAACTTGATTTTTTAGCCTTTTTTTATATAATTCTCGCATAAAATTCTAATAAATTACCTAAAAAATAAATGGCAACTAAAAAAGATAATAATATTGAAGAGATAAATCTTGATCAAATAGACCTTTGAGATCTAAAAAAAGCATGATTAGACGTAGATTTATTAAAAAATATCAAATTAGATACTAAAGAAGCTCCTACAACTAAAGAAGAAATCAAAGAAGATCTTGATTCTTTAATAATGGAATTTGAAGAACCTAGTTTAGAAGATTTATCAAAAATTGAAACTACTGATGATTGAGAAGAAATAGCAGTAGCTCTACAAAAAGAAATATGATTAAGTAAGTTACCAAAAGAAAGAAGTGAAGATAAAAGAAGAGTTGGTAAATGATTAAGAGAATTTATCGATGTAAAAGTTCCTGAAGAAATGTTAGAATGAATGCCTGAAGGTATTCAAGAATTAATGAAAAAAGGTAAAGTAGAATGAAAAGTAATTCAAGATGAAGTAATGGCAGCTATGCCAAATGCAGAAGATGATATAGAATTACTTGATGAAGTATATACTAGATTTTTAAGTCTAAAAATTGATATTGTAGATAATCTTGATAAAGAAAATCTTTTTTCTGATCATAGAAGAGATAAAAAAGAATCTAAACAATCAATTTCTCTTTCAGAAATAAGTGATGATTCTATTAGAATGTATCTTAATGAAATTTGAAGAGTTGAATTATTAAATTCTGAACAAGAACTTGCCTTATGAAAAGCTATTAAAGCTGGTAGTATGGAAGCTAGAAAACAATTAGCTGCAGCCAATTTAAGACTTGTAGTTTCAATTGCTAAAAAATATATGTGAAGAGGTTTAGGATTACTAGATCTTATTCAAGAATGAAATGTTTGATTATTTAGAGCTGTAGATAAATTTGATGCTGAAAAATGATTTAAATTTTCTACTTACGCTACTTGGTGGATAAGACAATGAGTAACTAGAGCTATTGCTGATCAAGCTAGAACTATTAGAGTTCCAGTTCATATGATTGAAACAATTAATAAATTTACTCATACATATAGAAGACTTACTCAAGAACTTACAAGAGAACCCCTTATGGAAGAATTAGCAACTGAGCTAGATATGGACATAAGAAAAGTTAGACAAATAATGAGAATATCTCAAGATATCTTATCTTTAGACTCTCCTGTTTGATCAGAAGAAGATACTTGTTTATGAGATTTTATAGAAGATGACAAAAATCCTACTCCAGATGTTCAAACAAATATGAATTTATTAAAAGATAATTTATATGAAATGCTTGATTTCTTAACTCCTAGAGAAAGAAAAATTATCATAATGAGATTTGGTTTAGATTGAGGTGATGTACATACATTGGAAGAAGTAGGTAAAGAATTTTGAGTAACAAGAGAAAGAATAAGACAAATTGAAGCTAAAACTCTTGAAAAATTAAGAGAGCATCCAAATGCTGATAAAATAAAATTTTTCTAAATAAAAAAGAACTGATTTGAATTAAATCAGTTCTTTTTTATTCTCCAAATAATGGAGGTGGAGTAGATTGTACAGCTGAATTATATTTAATTACTACTGGATAATTATTTCAAGTAGCTGGAACAAATTTAGGATTATCTCATAATCATGTTCTTAAATAATTTAAATCATATTTTTGTGCCTCAATAGTATCACAAGATATTCACTGAATAGTTGTCCAATATGGACAAACTGGAGGATCTAATCTAGATGCTCACAACGTATTTTCAGAAAAAACACTTCAATAAATATATAATTGATTATCTAAAGCCTCATTATTTATATCTCAATCAACTTCATGTTTAATAATATCATCTGTACTTCCATTATCATAATCAATATTATATCAAATAATAGATTTATCTGTATATATAATAGCATCTATTTCATCAACATCAGTATCTATATATAATTTACCTCATAATCAATTATCCCCTTTTAAAACTATAATTCATAAAATATCAGAATTTGAATTATTAATTATATTTTGAGTAATTCTAAGATTTCATCATCTAACAATAAGTGTTTTCTTTCAAGTAATAGTTAATTCACTTCCATCTCATAAAACTGCATTTGATCAATCAGTAAATTCATAATATAAAATAGAACCTAACACCTTTCATCAATTACTAGAATCCCACGAATTATTATTAATATTTTTAACTGGTAATGTAATCTTCTCAGTATCAACAAATTTAATAGTATTAATAGCATTCTTTCTTATATCTCTTTTTAAAAAAGCTTTATTAATATCTCAGGCAATATTATGAATATCAATTTCTCATTGATTATTTAATAAATCTTTTTGTTTATCATTACTAACGTTTGTAACTCAATAAATTTTTAATTTTTCAAAATCTTGATTATTAACCTGATTAATTACTCAAGCTAAGTATGTAACTGTCTTACCTCATATTGTATATTTTATAAATTCTCTCACTCTTAAATCTGCAATTTCATCTACTGTTCAATCTCAATCAGTTAATGTAAATAAAGTTTTTAATAAATAATCAGTTCAATCAGACAAAACACTAATAAATTTATTTATTAAATGATCTTTATCAATATCTTTATCTGCTCATCAATCTATATTTCATGTTCAAGTAAAATGGTTTACAACTCATGTATTTGTAGTAACTCATGTCATAGATAAATAAATACCTGTATTAGTAATAGACAAACTAGAATCATTATTAATAATAGTTATTTTTCATGTTTGAGTATTTCATTCAACTAATCAAGAACTAAATATTACTCAAGTATTTGATAATTCAATAATTGGTTTAAATTTAAAATCTATATTATTAAGTAAAGTTTTATTTCAAGTGATATCACTAACACTTCAAGTAATACTATTTATTTTAAAACTATTTCAATTTATAGTAGGTGAAAAAACTTTAAATCATATTTTATAAACTCAATCATCACTATCGCTACCAGTAGAACTAATAGTCGTAGTTTTTAAGTGTCAATTTCCTATATATGAATCTCAATATGGTCATGTATTAAATCAACTTAATAATAATCAAGTTCAAGTATTATTAAATTGATTTAAATATAAAGAATTATCATAATTTATAGCTAGAGATACTGTTCTCAATTGATTTAATCAGCCACTCTCAAAAACAGGTGAAATACTATTTCAATAAATATCTTTTAAATTTAAAGTTATTATTTGCCCAGATCAATCAGCTATAGAATTTCACAAATAAAATTTTCATGTTCAAGTTATAGGAGACTTAGTTAAATCTATATTTCATGCATAAACATGATATATAAAATCTTTTCAAATATCATTTTTACAATTTCATGCTTCATCACAAACTTTATTTATTTGATATGTATAATCTCTATAATTATTTGAGTTTTTATCTATATCTACACTACTCATATCAAATATTCAAGTTAATGTTCAAGTACTACCTGTATTAGAAATAAAAGAATTATTATCTGTATTCTTTTCAAATTTTGCTTCAATTAAAGTAATTGGAGATAATCATCAAGATGAAACATCAATAGTTATTGACCTACTATTATTAGCTAAAAAATAACCAGTAGCACTTGGTGTAGATATAACATCAGTACTTGTGGGTTCAGTTTTATCTACTTTTAATATCACTGCACCCGTATAAACAAATCAGTTTCATGCTTTATCTTTTGCTTTAAAACATATATGTACTATTCAATTAGTAGATTTTGTTTTGGATGTACCAGTAATCCAATTTAATGTTTCATCATCACAATTACTTAAAGAACTTCATGTACTATAATACTGTTGATTTGAACATCATGATCATAAAGTTCAAGAACCATTTAATCAAGTATCAGTACAAACAATACTACCAGTTTCAGTACTATTAGACCAAGTATCATTTGAAGTTGTATTTCAATCTATTTTGTATCAAACACTTGGATCAGTATCATCCCATTGTTTACACTCTAAATTATTTCTTATACTTCAACTAGCCATAGTATCTAAAGGACATTTTCTAATATTTCAGTCATCTATTTCTTTTCAATTATCAATATATGAAGAATCTATATAATTATGAGTTATACATATAAAAGAACTTTTATTGTATCAATTACTTAATGAACCTGAAAAATAATCTTTAATCACTACCCCTCCAGTTAAACAATTAACTTTATCTGAAGTATAATAAACCCATCACATATCAGAATAACTTCCTCTAGAAGCATCTTTAACATAACAAATTCTATGCTTTCAAATTTGATTTGTTCAATCTCTCATATTACGTCAAGATATTTTCCATTGAAACTCATCATTAAAGTAATATTTTAAATAATCATGATTTATTTCAGAAGAAACTCTCATAAGTAAATTTGAACCATTTATATTCTGATAGGTTGTACAACCAGTTGAATTATCATTATTATTAGTACTATACCAATCTCAATAATCAACTTGATAAGTTCTAGAACTAAAGTCTGCAATAGCAATATTTATTCATATAAATATTGTTATTATAAATATTAATAAAAATTTTCTCATAAAAAAATAATAGAGATATAAATTATATTCTCTATTATTTTCTCATATTTTTCAATATTATGCAAATTTTAGTATTCTAAATTAGGATAATTTAAATTAACTTGATTAAAATGCTCGGTTTGTCTTTCTTTTGCTATTAATATAAGTTCTTTATCAGGATTTATTTCTTTAAATAATATATCCATTTT
>Ga0256828_1002414_pt1 | contig 11132 bp, 12 predicted proteins | sample CV88metaG_FD_185993 | JGI IMG/M metagenome (GOLD analysis project Ga0256828, IMG submission 185993) | Hydrothermal vent microbial communities from East Pacific Rise, Pacific Ocean - CV88 | ecosystem: Environmental > Aquatic > Marine > Hydrothermal vents | place: Pacific Ocean: East Pacific Rise... | reverse complement strand
TTTTACAAATTATCTGTACTTTAGTCATAGTATTTTTATATTGTACTTTACTATAATCATATTTATCTTCATGTGTTTTTATAAATCTTTGGAGAACTTCTTCCTGTGTAAGTTTTTTAGTTCTTTTGCAAATTGGACATCCGTTTCCATTAATATGATTATTTGGTTTTTGATAAAAAGTATTATTACATTTTTTACAAATTATCTGTACTTTAGTCATAGTATTTTTATATTGTACTTTACTATAATCATATTTATCTTCATGTGTTTTTATAAATCTTTGGAGAACTTCTTCCTGTGTAAGTTTTTTAGTTCTTTTTTCCACTTCTTCCACTTCTTCCACTTCTTCCACTTCTTCCACTTCTTCCACTTCTTCCACTTCTTCCACTTCTTCCACTTCTTCCACTTCTTCCACTTCTTCCACTCCCTCGTTTTTATTTGACAGGATTATATCTAAGTCCGTAACGGACTTAGATATAATTTTATTTTATTTTAATATTTTTTTGATATTTGGTGGTATCTATCTTAAGAGATTGTTCTACTAAGTAATCAATGCTTTCGTTAAGAGGTCTAGCCATACATATACCATTAATACATACTTGTCCAGTCATCCCTTCCATAGCAGCTTTACCATCTTCTCTAATACTTTCAAAAAGACTTCTTGATTCTTCCATAAGTTGAGGATGAACTTCACCTTGGAGAGCTTTTTTATACCCAGTCATTTCCTGAAGTAACTCTTTAAGTCTGTCTTTTGGAGAAATTTCTTCGCCTTCCGCTAAGAATTCTTGAATTAAAGCATTATCGTGGGACGGATTTGCAACTACATCAAAAGTTAAACCTTTAATATCATCCGCAAGAACTACTGTAACACCATTTTCATTTTTAGTACTACCAAATGCTCTTAAAGAGAATCCTATACTTATATTATCTTTAAGAAGGTCCCTAACGATACGACCACTCGGTGTATTAAGAGTTTCTACTTCGGCATATATCTTCCCATCTATGAAATCTAGTTTTCTAAAAAGTACACAAACGTTCTGTAAAAGAATAGTACTACTTCTTTTCATTTTAGCAGCCATATCCCCTTGAGGTTGTGGATGATCTAATTCTCCAAGTAATTTGCGAGTTCTAGCTTTATCCCTTAATTGATAGACAATGGCTTGTAAAGTCTCGCTTGGGTACATTCTCTTATTATTATTGATTACATTAGCTTCTTGAAGTACTGCTCTAAAAATTAATCTAGAATCTGTGGTTCCTGGAACCACAGATTCTTCTAAAATTTTTATATTATTATTTGAGACATAAGCCTCTTCCGATATAGATTGAAACATTATTTATTCCTTTGGTTGTCAATATATTTGTCTTTAGATTTATTTTATTTATACTTTTGTTAAGTATAAATTTATTTTAAGATTTTTAAATTCTTCCAAATATTTAAAATCCTCAGGAATTTTTTTATCATCAAATTGCAATTCTTTTATAAAATTAAAAGTTTCCTTACATTTAATATATATTTCGAAATTGGTATTAAATTTTTTAGTTTCAAACTGAATTTTACAAATGGTTAAAATAAATACGAATGGTAATGGTTCAATATCAAAAATTATAGAAATTTTTTTTTCCTTATTTAATTTAGATAAGGATTTATATAATTCACCCAAATATTCATAATTATTTTTAAAATTAAAATCGGTTACCTTTTTTTCATTTTCGAATTTAACTAAAAGGGAATTTTTATTTATATTAATTAAAAAACTTAATTTATTCATTTATTAGGGTTCCGATAATATTATTTATATTTTTTACTGGTTTATAACCAAGAACTTTATATAATTTAAAAACAGAAGGTATTCTTTTCGAAGCCCCAATACTAATATTATTTTCGTCATTTGGAGATATAAATGAAATAAAAGTTTTCTTATCGTGAATTTCTTCTAAAAGATAATTTATATATTTTTTTTGATTTTCGTTTAGTTTATTAAACTCGTCTTTATCAATAAGAAAATTTTGAAGAATATGTTTGTAAAATTCTAAATATTTATAAGCTAATTTTAGTATGCTAATTTCGTTTTTAGAGCAAGCGATATTAATAATTGAATTTATTATTTTCGTTTCTTCGTTAATTGTAAAAGCATCTTCTTTATAATTTTCTTTATAATTACTTAATAATTCTAAAGCGTTAACTGTATCGGAAATATCGGTAAATGTTCTACTTTGTTTACCATCCCCATAAATAATAAAAGGTTTTAAACTAAGTACCGGATAATCTTCTCTTGGGATATTTTTCAAAGCTCTTATATTGGATTTAATCGTTTCTAAATTTTCTTTAAATATTTTATTAAAATTTGATATAACAAAACCTTCTTTTTGACCAGGACCAACTATATTAAATAATCGTGTGACTATTACCTCCTGATTAAAATCTTTGCCAAAATTTAATAATAGGTTCTCGGCTGTTAATTTTTGAAGAGCGTATTGTGGACGATATTTATCTTTTAAAATATTTATACTCGTGCTCTCACATTCACTCATATTCTCCTGTTCCCCATATACTTCGGAAGTACTAGCAAAAATAATTTTATTGAATTTGAGTTTTTTATTAAAATCAACTAATTTTTTTAAATAATTATAAAAATTGAAATTTAAAATATAATCATCTATGGAATGATTTTCCGTAACCTTTTCTGGTCCCAAGTTAGAAGCAAGGTGAAAAATATTTATATTATTACCATCATCTTCTTCATATATCGTATTTAAAAAATCTAAATTATTATAAGCATCTTGAACCATGTCAAATCTAAAAAAGTGCAAATCATTTTTATTAATTAATTTGTCCTTAATTACTTCTAGTTCCGAATGTTTATATTTGTCGATTACTATAACCTTATGCTCTTGATTTAATAATTTTTTAGTCAAATGTAATCCAATAAATCCACTTCCTCCGAAAATTATAGATACTTTTCTTTTTTTAAAAGTATCCAATAATTCTTTATTTTCTTCTTCTTCTAATTTCATTTAATTCCCTATTTAAAATATTTTTATTATTATCTCTTGGTTTGAAACGGATTTTTCACGATTTATTATTTGATCAGAGTATTTATGTAATAAATATTTTTTTGCTATTTCATTATCGGCCATAATATTATATTCTTTTATAGTTTTGTATTGATTAGAGTTTAATAAATACTGAGCTCCAATATTATAATCTTTCATGTATTTATAATTATCAGGAATATAAAATTTATAATATTCTTTAAAAAGACTATCATCAAAATTATCTAAATTTGGTCTAACTACTACATCACATAATTCCGAAATAATTCTATGGTCTTCATGAATATCTGGAGCAAGAGTAACTAAAATATTTTCTTCAATTTGATTAGTAGCTACTTTAACCCAATTTTCTAATAAATTTCTAATAGTTTTTTTATTTTTGTAAAACAATGTATCTATTGGATCTGGAGCAATTTCTATATTTGGTTCATTATCCAAAAATAAAAATAATGTTTTTATATTCTGTAGTTGAATATTTACGCGTTCATATTTAAAACTAGAACTATGTTTATACAACCCAGAACTTGCTATAAAAATATTTACTTTATCTTCTGGTTTTATTTTGTATTTTATAAAACAAAATAAACCATATTCGATATCATCTAAATGTGCTACTACTATATTATACGTTCGTTGTATTCGTTGATCTTGATTCATTTTATTTTCCTGGTATTGTTATGGTATTGTTATGGTATTGTTATGGTATTGTTATGCTTGTATTGAATTCTAACCGTTCTCTTCCAAAGAATTTTAAATTGAAATTAAGTAAGTTAGATTTATGTATTAATATATTTTTCATAAAATTATTTTCGATATTGTATGGCCATGAAAAATATCCCGGTTTTTTATTTAATAAAATATCGGATACAATTAACATTTTTTCAATTTCTTCCTTAAATATTTCAGAACATAATTTTAAACCTTTAAATGAAGAACCAGATGAAATTTTTGGATAATTTATTTCATTTATTAAAGGACCTTTAAAAGAACATTTAATATGATTGACTCCATGCAATCCTATAAAACAATTATATTTTGAATCTAAATCTTCGATTTCATTAATTTCATTTGAACACATATAATAATTTAAGTCATTTTGATTATGCGCATCAAAACATGTTATAAAATCTTTATTTGGTCTTTTATCATTATTTCTTAAAATTCCTAAAGAAATAAAAAATATTTTTTTATTCGGTAGTTTTTTTAATTCGTTTAAATATAAATAATTACTATATAAACCATCATCAAATGTTAAAACCGCTTCTGGATCATTTTTAGAAATATTTTTTATAATTTGCATTATTGAATCATTTATTTCGTGAAATAGATACACTTTGTTTTTTATATTTTCCATATTAATCCTATAATCTTTATTTAAAATATCTTTTACCATAACCCAGGTACTCAACTAAATCCGGTCCATTATAATCATCTTTAGTTAAATTTTTTAATATTGTTCTAAATAAATCATTTCTTATTGCGCCAAATTTGAGTATTCTTTTTCTTATATCGTTATCTAAAAATGGAGAAACTATTAATAAATCTTGTAAGTTATTGAGTTGTAATCCATAATTAAAGTATCTAAAATAAAATTTCAGATACTTTTTTATTTTTTTAAAAAAATTCATATTAATCCTTTTAATATTTTTTCAACTTCTTCAAAATATCCAATTCGAATTATTCTTATATTATTCTCTAAACAATACTCTGTTTTAATTTTATCCCGTTCTTGAGTCTTTAAGAATCCTTCTAATCCACCGAAATATTCTACTGGTTCGAAATGTTGTTTTCCATCGTACTCAATAACAGTATTTAAATCTTCTAGATAAAAATCAAATCTATAATTATCGAATAGTTTAACCTCTTGGGAATATTTGATATTATTAGATTCTAGAAATTCTCGAACTTTTCTTTCACCTTTAGATTCCTTAATTTTTTTAGCGCACTTTGGACAACCAGAACCATTTTTATGATTATTCGGTTTTTGAAAAAAACTTCCATGTTCTGGACATATTATTTCCACTGGTATTTTAGCGTTGGTATAATTTACTTTACTATAATCGTATTTGGTTAAATGTACCGTTTTAAAATCCTCTATGGCTTCCAAGGTATTTAATTTTTTTCTATGTGTGCATCTAATACAACCAACTCCTCGATAATGTTTTCCGGCGTTAATTAAAAATTCTCCATGTTCTGGACAAATTACGACAATATTTTTTTTAGTATTAATAAAATTAGTTTTTGAATAATTATATTTATTCCCAAATAATTGTTCTAATTTATTAAAAAAAATATCCTCTGTCAAACTACCATATTTATTACATTTTGGACACCCAGAACCAGATTTATGGTCATTTGGTGTTTGTAAAAATTCTCCATGTTCTGGGCAAATGATTTCTACTTTGGTCATTATATTTTTATATTTGACTTTACTATAATCATATTTATCAGAATGAATTTTTTTAAATTCTATTATGATATCTGATTTAGATTTTTTTTTATTCTTTTGACAACTTGGGCAGTTGGAACCCTGCCAATGTACTACGGGTTCCTGAAAAAAACTACCATGTTCCGGACAAATAATTTCTACTTTAGTTCTGGAATGAATGTAATCGACTTTACTATAATCATATTTATCCCCATGAATTTTTTTAAAACGTTTTAGTACTTCGTTAATCGATACTCGTTTCGACATATTAATTCCTATTCAAATATTAACGAATCTCTAATATTTTTTCTAGTCTGTATATTTATAATTTCATCCTTAATCGGATCCGAAACGTAATCAACCGCTTCCGACTCCTGAAGGGATATCTCAGTATTATGAAGATTTATATATTTATTACCCCATTTAATTGGATTAGTTTTTACTTCTGGATTAATAGGTTTTAAACCTATTGCTAAAAGTCTTTGATTTACAAGATACTTTGTATATTGTTTACTAATCTCTGCATTCATTCCTGGAAGATTTCCTTTTGAGAATAAATGATCTGCCCACTCAAATGATTCTTCTTGAGCTTCGAAATATGCATCATATATCCAAGGTTTTAATCTTTGAACTACTTTTTCAAAAAGAACGTGTTTCTTTAAAGAATTAAATAAATACTGCGTTAAGGCTAAGTGTTGTTTTTCATCTCGTTGAATAAATTGTAGTAATCTTGAACTACCAGCCATTTTCCCACAGAATTCAGTGATACTCCAAATAGCCATGAACCCCGGATAAAAGTGAATTCCTTCCAAAATATTCATACTAATAATAGCTTTGATAATATCTTCTAGAAGTTCTTCAAACTCTTCGTCTAAAATATCAATATTGTTTTTAGTTTTATAAAGATAAGTAATAATACTATCATATAATTTATTTGGTTCGCGTACCGTTGTAGCAGCTGCTTTAAGAAGAACTTTATTATTCCAAATATTATTAAAAATGATATCCGGATCAGTATATAAATTCTCAACCATATAACTATAAGTTCTCGAATGTATTCTACTTTCTTGGAACTCTTGTTCAAGAAGACAAGCTTCGAATTCTGGATTAGTAGTTAATTGACCAAATGTTAATAATGGACTACGACCTTGTAAAGAATCTAAAAATACTAATCTAGATAACTGTTCCGAATAAACAAAGTTTTCTACTTCGACAAAGGATTCTTTATCTAATTTATCTTTTTGTAATTTAATTTCTTCCGGAAACCACATCTGTCTTTGAATGGTCATAGCCATATTACTTAAAAAATTAAAATTATTTTTATCATATCTTTGTGTATTTCTAGCTTGTCCAAAAAAAAGTGGTTCTGCTACGGTATCTACCTTTTCTAAAGTATAAACATCATATTTAGTTTTCTTTTCTTCGATAAAAGCACTATCGTCCAGAATTAATAATTCTGGACTTTCACCACGTGGATAATTTTTTAAATCTTCCTCTAAAGAATGGTTATGCATAATATTCCTTATGTTTTAATTTATCTATTAATTTAGTACTTGGGTACCCAAGAACGTTTATATTATTTTTAATACAATATTTAATTAAATACTTCACTATTTTTTTATTCATAAATTCAAATTCGTCTAAAAATATTTTATTTGGTTTTTTAAATTCTAAAATTTTTTTAAGTTCTTTTTTGGTATTTGGTAATATAGAAACCATTGTTTTAGTTTTTCCATAAACCGTTCTGGCAATATTATGTGTAATTACGAATAAAATATTATTGTTTGGGTCTTTTTCTTTATTTGCTTTTTTAATTAATTTTGTTGTTTTCCCACTTTGTCTATTTCGATATTTTAAATCTATTTTTATTTTAGATTTCATATTGGTCCTTTTTTAATTCAATTATTTTTTATATTTTTCCAGAATTCGATAGCTTTAATAACTTTATTAACTCTACCTATATCCCTTTCCATAAAATGAACATTTAATAATTTTTTTAAATGTTCATTTAGTTTTTGTATTCGGTATTCTATAAATTCTTCCGGTATATGTTCTATATTTTTCGTACCATATAAATATTCCGTTTTGGACATAGTTATCCTTTAAAATAAGTATCTTGTTTTTTATAATACTTCTTAAGTTTTTTAATACCCTTTTTATTGTCGTATTGTAGTCCATCGATAATAATTCCAGTACAAATTCCTCGTTTTAACATATCTTCTGAATCTAACCAAAAATCTTTTCCATGATTTAAACGTTTCCATTCTTTTTTAGTAAAATATTTTTGAGCAATTCCTAAAAATTTATCCAAATGTTTTTTAGAAAATTTAACTCTATTTATCATATCCGACATTTTTCCAACAGCTCCACCAGAACTATGATGAAACATAATTCTTGAATTTGGATAAATATATCTATTTTTTAAAGAAATAAATGTGAATGCTCCAGCACTAGAAGCATGAGAAGTAATCGTTACACTAATTTTATCTAATCTATTTTCTCTTTCAAAAACTTTTTCTAAGTCTTGTAAAGTATTAATAAATTGTTGACACTCTGTAACATAACCACCATTACTAGATATATAAATTCTTAATGTATCTAAAGAAGGATTAATCATTCTTAATTCATCTAGAATTTTATAAAGACTTGGTTCATCATTTAAGAATCCATCTAAGTTTAATAAGTATAATTTTGGATGAATATATTTATTTTTCTTTTTATCAATAAGTATTGGTTCTTGTGGTTCTACAGTTAAATGATGTTTTTTCGCAGCTATATTATAAAGCTTGCCTTTTTGTTCTTTTTTTGGTTCAGGTGTTTTTTTAATTTCGGTTGGTTTAGTAATTTTCTTTTTCATATTTTTCCTTTAAAATTATAATTTTAAGGATGTACTATAATGTACATCCACCTCCAGAACAACCTTCAACATCTGAAATAACTTCTTGGAGTTCTTCCGTATCGTTATCTGTTTTAGTTTTAGCATAATACAATGTTTTAATTCCAAATAATTCCGTAAATAAATCTCTTCTTATTACTTCTGATTTTGGAATTTTAGAATTGGGATATTTAGTAAAATCTACGTATTCGTTAATACTAATTGCTTGGTCGATGAACTTTTGCATAATCGCAATAAGTTTCCAGTACTCAATAATATCTAAATTCCAGGATGAATTATAAGTATAAAATTCCTCAAATTCTTTAGAGTTTGGAAGGATAGCCGTAATTTTCATATTATTGTCCTCAATACTATATTCCGCTCCATTTACTGGGGGATTGATACCAGATATCATATTACCAGGTCTACTTGAATTTGAACTAGGAACTGCTGTAAGTAAGGTACTATTTCTTAAACCATATTTTTGAATATCTTTTCTAAGAAGTTCCCACATATTTGCGGAAATACTTTTCTCTTCACCATCTTCAAATTTAATAACATCTTTTAAATCATATAGTTTATCTACATTCTTTTCATAAGTATCTATTGGTAAAATACCTTTCGAATATTTAGTATCTGCGAAATAATTACAAGCGCCTTTTTCTTTAGCTACTTCGTTACTAGCTTTTAAACCATAGTATAGAAATTCTTCAAATACCATAGCAGTTAATGCTCTAGCTTCTTTAGTATCATAATTAAAACCGTGTTTAGCTAACATATAAAAATAATTTCCTGGACTAATACCAAGAGCTCTTCTATTCTTAGTAAATTTTTCAAATGGTTTAATATCCTGATAATCTTGTTTATCAATCATTTCATCTAGGAAATATACCATTAAGAACATATTTTTTTCTAATTGTTTTTTACGTTCTTCTGTATCAGTACTTAAGTTACCAAAGTTAATTCCACCAAGAATACAAGAGAATATTTCTCCAAAGTTCAAAGTAAATTTATTATCAAATGTATTGGTCGTATCTAAGAAACTTAAATGGATATCTACTACCCAAGCATTCTTCTCATCGATAATACCATATCTAATAAATCTATATAACTGGTACCATTTACCATCTTTATAAAGACCTTCTATAAATAATTGATAATCATTTTGATCCAAAACATTAATAAAGTAATCTTCATCTGGAAAACTTGGTAATGCTATTTCCGTACATAAATTCGAGGTATATACTGGTAAATCAAATGCGCTATGTTCTTGCATATGTCTAGCATTTACTTTATAATTTCTAGCAGTGATATATCTTTCATGAAAGTATCTATCTTCTAAAGAAGACGCTTTGATTACTTTTCTAAATATTTTTCCTTCTTCGGCTAGTTTCTCGTATTTAAGATACTCTGCTTCAAATTCATCTGTACCGATAATACTGTATAACTCTCCAACATCGTTCATAAAGAATAAAGAAATATCCTCATCATTATCAAGGCGTTTTCTAAATAATGGGTCAAATACTATAGCATGATCTGAATGTCTGACGGAAGCTTCGTCCGAACCTTTGTTATTTTTAAGTTGTAAAATATCTTCTATTTCAATATGGAAAAAAGGATAATAATTTGTAATTGCTCCAGAACGACCAGAATTTGGTTGAGTACTACTTCTAGAAATTGCCTCGTTAGCTTTTGCATAAGGAGTTATACCAGTATGTATTTCAAAACCATTTCCAATATCTGCTCCAAGTCCTCTAATATTTCCTATATTTGCTCCAATACCTGCTCGAAGTTTAGTAATTAATTTATATAAAGATTTGCTTCCATTTGCTATAGCTTCGATACTATCTCCAAAGTCAAGACCGGAACATGATGTCCAGCCTTTCATATTCGTACGAATACCAACCATTCCAGGAGTAGGTAAAAATATATCGAATACAGCTAATGCTTGATAAAATTCTAGAACCATTTTCGCTCGAAATTCTTTATCTTCTATACTCGCAAAGATATATAAAGGAATTAAAAAGAATATTTCTTGAGGAGTCTCAATAGGTTTATTATCTCTTTTAATACTGTACTTCTTAATAAGTTGATTTAATCCTAAATAAGTAAATCTTAAATCGTTATCATAATTAATGCATTTTGCTAATTCATTTATTTCTTCATCCGAATAATAAAAGAATATTTCTTTATCATAATATCCTTTTCCGGCTCTTTCTCTTAGTAAAGCTGAGTCAAACGCTGGAGTATATCCACCATAAATATCTTTGTAAAGATCTTGCAGCATAAGTCTCGCAGGGGGATATTGAGAATCTGGATTATTTTTATCAATCACATCGGCTGCCGTAAAAATAGCGGCTTTTTGGATTTCTTCTGATTTCATTTCTTGTTTTAAACGTATTTTAAAACTACTAAAAATTTCAAATGGGTCTACATTTAAATCTTTACAAGCGTATTTAAAATGCTTGAGTATTTTTTCGGAGTTAAATGGTTCAATTCTTCTAGTCCCATTTTTCTTTCTTTTTATTACGGTATAATTTTCCATATTTTTCCCTTAATTAAAAATGTTTGTTTATTGTTTATTGTATCTAATATATCTATAAAATCTGTATGACGTACGTTAGTTGTTTAACCTTTTAAATTCGTGCGTTTTTATCTATAGTTAACTATCAGTACACACACTATGAATAGTTAACTATCAATAGTTATTCGTTTTATAAAATTCCTAGCTAACAGATTTTAAAATAAACTTAAATTCTGTTCTTGGATCCCCTA
>Ga0256828_1002413_pt1 | contig 11133 bp, 7 predicted proteins | sample CV88metaG_FD_185993 | JGI IMG/M metagenome (GOLD analysis project Ga0256828, IMG submission 185993) | Hydrothermal vent microbial communities from East Pacific Rise, Pacific Ocean - CV88 | ecosystem: Environmental > Aquatic > Marine > Hydrothermal vents | place: Pacific Ocean: East Pacific Rise... | reverse complement strand
AAATAGTGCTTTTCGCATGAGAAGAGAGAGCATAGATATCTGTTTCTTGAAGTGTTGGAAGTATTTCCTCTAAAGAGTCACAAAAATAGATAGGAAGTTTAAAAAGTGTTCCTGCACTTGCTTTAACTACAAGTGGAGAGATTTTAGCAGAGCTTTTCTTTGGTAAGATGATTCCATCAATATATCCAGCAGCACAACTTCGTATTATCATTCCCAGATTTTGAGGATTATGGATCCCATCTAGTGCTATAAGCTTAAAACTCTCTAGTTTTTGAAGCTCTTTGGCATTTTGATAACTTTGTGCAATGATATCTATAGCCACCCCTTGGTCTTGTTTTGCATTCTTACTAATGCGTGAAAGTGCAGCTTTTTTATGGTAAAAAACTTCAAGGTCGCGTTTTTTAGCAAGAGAGAGAATCTCTTTGATAACTCCATCTGTTTTATTGGAGTCTGCCATATGGATTTTGTGAATTTCTATGGTTTCATCTTGAAGTATCTCAAGAAGAACATTTCTTCCATAGAGTGTAATGATTTTTTCAAAAAATGCTTTTTTATCTTTGTATGCTTGTGAATCTTGCAAATTTGTACCTTTAGTATTTAAGAGATGATATTATAGACTATTTCTGTCTTATTTTTTATGAGCTGTATCTCCTTTACCTCTAATCCATCAATTTCAAGAGCCTTAAACTCCTCCAAAGAGTTTATATTATGTTTGGCAAGTTCACGAAGTACTATACCTCTGTAGGCTTTTGCCCAATGACTCACTGTTTTACCATCTTTTAAAAATTTAAGTGTTGTGTATGGTTTAGAGTTCTTGTAAAACTTATCATAATACCCAGCACGAAGATCAAGTACCTCTTTATCACCTAAATATAAATCAAGTTGGTAAGAGAATCTCTCTTTATAGAATTTATCTGGAGCAATCTCACCGATGTTATTGCCTTGTTTTACCTTATAGTTAGCTATTGCATCGCCACCTAAAAGAGGCCCATAAAGATTAGAGAAGATAATAGTGTTCTTTTGAAGATACTCCTGAGCTTCTGAATCTAGCTCTTTGTATTTGAGATAATCATAAGCAACACCATCATAGCGTTCTATCGCTGCCATCAGAGGAGAGTTGAAAATATCGCAGATATAAGTTTCACAATCACTCCATTTTTTGATACCAAAGAGTGCTTTGATCTTCTCTTCGTCATGAGAGAGGACTATATCATTATAAGAGTTGAGAATTTCATCTCTGGCATTTGTTGCACCAAAAAGTTCTGAGGAGTCTAAAGTTCCCCCTTGGTTTTTACCTTCGGATGGTGAGAAAAGTATCTTTAACATTAATTAACCTTAATTTAGAACATTTAAAAGACATTATAACAAGTTAATAGAAACATAAGTTACAAAAATACACGTATTCATAAAAAGTAAATGAAAAGAAAATAAGATAACGGATTTTTAATATGATAAAACACAATAAGTTATAAGATAAGACAAGAAGAAGGAGTGTCTTATGTATAAACTACTAATAATTTTAATTTTTTTGATGGCTTCAGTTGTCCTAAATGCAGGATCAGAGTTTGATAAAGACATAACGGTTCTCAATCAAACAAGAGATGAAAAGGTTACCAAAGTTTTTAAAGAGATGATGGCAACTTACGATGATGAAAATGTAGATGAATTTTTTGAGTATGTATCTGAAGATAGATTCATTCAAGATTATATGTTGTTTTATGATGCCATAGAGTTAGATATGAGAGTCTATGATACATTAAGTATAGATACTTGGATAGATAAGATTACAGAAGATGGTGTCAAAAGATTTTTGTATGTTCGTTGGGAAAAAAGATATCTCAGTACTTTAGGTGATAGTGATACAGAGATTGTACAAAGAGGTTATTCAAGATTTTTATTTGATGAAGTGAATGGAAAATATAAGCTTATAGAACTAGCGGGAAATAATTTCTGGGGTGAAAGTTCACCAGAATGGAAAGAGGAAGTTCCACAAATTGCAGGACAAGAACCTGAGACAAGTAAGGTTGCAGATGCTGTAGTAGGATTACCTGATTTAACAGTGACTATTTTAGATTGTAGTGGAGGTAATATTTACTTTACTCTTAACAATGAAGGTATTGGAGATACAACAGCAGGTTCTATAGAATACGAAGTTTATGATGGTTCTTTACCTGCAACAAATGCATATACATACAATAATGATATTGCAGCAGGCTCTTCTACAGGAACAATCACAAGATCACATAACTGTGATCTTGTATATGGAGGAAGTATAACGGTAGATCCAAATGATCTTATTGACGAAAGTGATGAAACCAATAATCAAGAATCTATTTAAGGGGTAAATTATGAAAAGAGTAGCTATGGCATTGTTAATTGTCACAACTCTTTATGCAGGAGCTAAAAAACCTACACAATGGGGTGTAAGTGGTCATTTAAATGCCTATTTAAAAAATGATAATATTATTGGAGGTGGTGATAGTAGTCTTCGAGAAAGAAAAGGTTTAACACATAATGAAGAGTTGAACCTTAATGTTACAGGACCTTTAAAAGATGGTGAAGCTGGAATTAATGTTAGAGGAAGAACAACAAACGATAATCGTATTCAAAAGGATGGGGCAGAGCTTTTGTATTTTCGGGGTTACTACAAAGACAAAGCATGGAATGTGGAGGGTGGTGATGTTGCAGCCTCTTATAATTCTTACATCTTCAATAGTAGTTTAAAAGGGGCAAAAGTTGTTTATAAGTCTCTTAAAAAAGAAAAAACATTTAACTACTCTGCTATTGCTGGGGTGAAAAAAGCTTCATGGAAAGAGCTTTACAGCAATGGACAAAATGAAACTCCTACAGGATATGGTGGAGCCTTTGAGATCAAGTATATTCATCAAAGAGCTAAAGAGATAGCTTTGAGTTTTGCAACTTATAATGATGATATACATTCAGGTGGAATAGATAGCAATGTGACGGGTAAGCAAGGTTATGGTGCAGGGCTTGATGGAAAATGGCGCTTTAATAAATATGTTACATTAAAAGGTAGAGGAGCAGTTACGACTGGAACTGATAACAAAAGAGATCATAAAGCAGATACTACAGCAAATGCGATACAATTAAGACTTTATACTAGACCAATTTTAAAATTTGTAAAAAGTAATTTTATTTACCAAAGAGTTGAATCTGATTTCATCTCTTTTGGAGGAACGGCAGCTGCAGATAAAGAGCAACTTGAAAATATGACTTCATGGAGAGTCAATAAAGAATTTAATATTAGAGTAGACCTAAAAGCTAATAGAAATAATTTAGATGGAAAACAAGTAGATGGCACCACAAACTCAATCTATGAAGCATTAACATTTACATACCGACCAGCTTCTTTAAAAAGAACTACACTAACACTAAGAGGAACCAATAAAGATATAGACAATAATGTAAAAGACGATAACCGAAAAACTGCTCGTTTGGATGTAACAACTCGTTTAAAATCTGGATGGCGTTATGGCGGTGGCTATGAGTACAGCAACTATAAAGATAAAAAAGATGTCAATAGTGCAAGACGTACAAATACATTTCATGCTCTTATAGGGTATAAACAAAAACTGAGTAAAATAAGATCATATAGATTTACATGTAGAGGTAATCTTCGTAATCTTAGACAGAGTAGTGGAAGACAAGATACTGTGGGTGTAAAAATAGATGCTGGATATATACATAACAAAAGAATATCTGCAGATTTGGCATATATGCTAAATAGTACGGATAATGAGCTCAATAATGATATTCATAACAATACATATCAATTCAGAGCGGCATACAAACTAGATGACATGGGGCAAAATATTGTACGACTGCTACTTGAAAAACGCGATGTATCTGTTGATAACACACCAAACAGTAGCTATGATGAGTATATTGAAAAACTTTCATTAGTTATGAAATTTTAAAAGGAGAAATTGTGAAAAAATTATTTATTATGATTATGTTATTGATTGGAATTTTTGGATATGGGGAGAGTTTACCTTCCCTGACTATAAAAGTGCCAGTTCAGTTGGATGCTATTCCAGCAAATACAATTACAGTAGATGGTGTAGTGATGAATGATTCAAAGAACCTCACTTGTTATGCTCATGATAGATACAATAGACCGCTGCATGGATATAAAAACCATCATAATGTGTATTACATTAATGTTCCTCTTGGAACAGGGTCGATAAATAGAGTTGTCGAGGTTAATGTTGGGGAATCATTGGGATTATCAGCATCGCAGCTATCAAGTGTAAAATATTTTGTTTGTAAAATAACATCGTATAATAATAAAGCTGGAAAGTGGATTGATTATACGGTATTACCAGAAAATTTATTTCAAACCAAGCAAGTTTCTTTTTCCATTACTGTAGAGTAGGAGTACAAAGTGTTAAAAATACTTCTAATAACTTCTTTATTTATATTTTCTTTGTCTGCAAATATTGCCGTAGTTGTTGATAAAGTTGGTTCTATTACTTTAACTAGAGCAGGGGAGAGTTTACCCTTGCAGTTAAAAGCTCAACTGCAAGTGCATGATAAGATTAAAACAGGAACAGGTGCAAAAGTAAAGATATTTTTTCGTGATAACACGGCAGTGTCGTTAGGGCAAAATACCTCTTTTTCCATTGATTCTTATCTTTTTGATGGTAGTAAACAATCTAATGCTCAATTTGGTGTAGTGAAAGGCTTTTTCAAAACGGTAACCGGTCGCATAGGAAAGATTGCTCCAAATCGCTTTAAGTTAAAAACAAAAAACGCGACTATTGGAATCCGAGGGACTGTGTTTGCAGGTACGGTTGGACAAAAGGAAGGTCATGTGATTTGTACTGATGGCAAGATTTTTGTAAAAAGTCCTTTTGGTACGGTTGATATTGGAAGTGGGAATGGAGGAATTTTTTATGCTACTCAGAAGCCACAAGTAAAACGTTATGGTGAAAAAGAAAAACTCTTAATTATAAAAAAAGCTGGATGGAAAGGTTCTAAATCTCTTAAGGAACTCATAGAGTACATAAAGAAAAATTTTCAAGAACCATTACGTGGACAACTTCTCGCGACCATTCAAAATATTTTAAACAAAGATAGCGATGCAAGAAGAAAATATCTAGGTTTGCAAAAAAAGTCTCCTTTAAAAAAGCTTGTTAATGCGGACAATATTAGTTTTGTAGATGATATACACATTAATGGAAGAGAGATGGATTCTTTGGACGAAAGATCTATAGAATTTTATACAGATGATCTTATAGATGGAAAAGTCGTCGTTGATGGGATGTTAGAGAGTGAAGATGATTCGGTAAAAGTTGAAGATCTATTTGTTGAGATTAGTGTGGACGGTGGTGATACATGGGAACGTGCACAAGGGCATAATGAATGGAAATGGAGTTTCACTCCAGAGATAGGGGAAGAGTACGAGTTTAGTTTACAAGTGGTTAAAGAGACTACTATGCATAAAAAAGAAAACTTTACTCCAGTCGTCATAGCAGGAGCGAGCGATACAGATCTATTTACAAGTAAAGAACCATCTTCAAAAGTTTATAAAAAACAATTTTCTCCAAAAGTGATTACAACACAACCGATAGTATTGAAGTTTAAAACATTTACACCAAAAGTGATTACAACACAACCGATAGTATTGAAGTTTAAAATATTTACACCAAAAGTGATTACAACACAGCCGATAGTGTTGAGGTTTAAAACATTTACGCCAAGAGTGATTACAACACAACCGATAGTATTGAAATTTAAAAATAAATATTCACCTTCTAGCGGGATGCATAGATCTGCTTTAGGCTATAAAAAATACAATAAAGGTTTGGAACATAAAAAGGGAAAATTAACTCATCAAAAAATAGAAAAAAAGACTCAGGGATACAAATTAAACAGAAGAAAAGATTATAAAGATGGACCTTTAGATGGAGTAAAAGACAATGTTCATACCGATATGCCTTATGGAATGCAAAGGGGAGAACTTCCTGGAGCTTTAGGAGATAAAATACCTACTCATAATGGAAAAACAGATAGTGAAATTACAGGTGTAGATTTAGGTGGAGATGTTGGAAATTATGATGGTATAGGTAGTAGAGAAGGTGGAATTCGAGGCGATATAGGAGTTGGAGCTCATAGTTATAATGGTGGTACAGGATATGGTACATGTAGTGATGTGAGCTATTATCAATCTACAGGAAATGGTGATTTAATGGGGCGTCATGGTATGTGGGGAAGTGCTGCTGAAGATTGTATGAAAAAGCAAAAAGATGCTGGATTTGATGGAAGTGATTATTATAATCGTACAGCAACAGCTAGTCCTGTAACAGCATCTCCACTTTTAAAAGATGGTGAAAAACTGAGTCACAATAGTGATACTGGTGATGAACAAACTGATGAAGAGAAGGCTCAAGAGGAACAAGCTGCTCATGATCAAGAACAAAAAGATGAAGAGCAGGCTGCTAAGGATAAAGAGGAGCAAGAGAAGCAAGAAAAAGAGAATGCAAAAGCTCAAGAGGAACAAGAGAAAAAAAATGAGAAGGCTCAAAAAGATGAAGAGGGCTCTTTACAAGGTGGGGGAGCAAGCCCTGATCCTTTAGATAATGAGAATACTCCTGTTCACATGACAAACAAACAAAAAGCAGCTTCCAATAAAGTTCTAAGTCATACAAAAAGCCCTGTTTCTTATGTTGGAGGTAAAAATGGTGGAAGGGGTGATGGCCGATCTCCTAAAGATGATAATGGTGGTGGAGGTATGGTTCTTATAGGGGGAGGACAAGATGCTCCAGGTGATGGCAATCCAGAAGATAGAGATCTGCATGGGGGATATGTTCAAGGAGGAAAAGTGAAAACTACTTTGAAAGAGAAACTTGGTGGAAATATTCATGTTGATTCAAAATAAGATAGAATGATGCATGAATAAATTTAAACTTTTGATATTAGAGTTTCTCATCGCTTTTGTATTAGTAGCGATAAGCTCGTTTTTATATACAAGTAATAACATATTTTTTGAAAATTTAAACAATAAAATAGTAGATTCATTTTTTATTTATAGAGGTGAAAAAAATCCGCAGAACAATATTGTAATTGTTGATATTGATGAAAAAAGTTTAAAAGAATTGGGACAATGGCCTTGGAGTCGAGATATTATAGCAAAACTTCTTGAAAACCTCGATAGTGCCGGTGTTGGAATTATTGGACTTGATATTGTATTTGCTGAAAAAGATAACAGTTCACCAAGTTTGGTCCTTAAAAAATTGGGCATAAACAATATAGTAGTTCCTGATTATGATGAAATTTTAGCTTTAAGTTTACAAAATACTCCAACGATCTCAGGTTATATGTTTGATTTTCAAGAAGATACATTGCGAGGAGTTGTTCCAAATATCTCTTCCATTATTATTCAAAAGAATTTTCAAGATATTGATTATTTACCAAGAGCAAAAGGGATTATTACAAACATAAAAATTCTTCAAGAGAGCTCTTTTTCAAGTGGATTTTTTAATACTGTGCCTGATGATGATGGTGTGGTAAGAAGTGTACCAATGTTAGTAAAATATAAAGATACAATCTATCCATCTCTCAGTTTGGAGATACTGCGTTTAATTTATCAAACAAATAAAATAGAGATTTATTATAGTGAAGCGGGAATCTCCTCGATTCAATTGGGTGAGTTGACAATTCCCACAGATAGATTTGGAAGACTTCAGGTGAATTATTTTGGTTCTAGTAAATTATTTAGGTATATATCGGCAGTAGATATTTTAAAAAACAATTTTGATCAAAAAGATATAGAAGGAAAAGTTGTTTTAGTTGGTACAAGTGCAGGAGGTTTACTAGACTTAAGAGCAACACCTTTTGAAAGTGTCTATCCCGGTGTAGAAATTCATGCAAGTGCCATAGAAAATGTGTTAGAACAATCTTTTTTATCTCATCCAAGTTGGGTAGATGCAGTTGATATTTTGATTGTTTTTATACTTTTATCACTAATGTTACTTTTATTCAGTTATGCAGGTGCTATTGTTACAGCGTTCTTATTTATGCTTATATTGTGTACATTTATATATAGTGCATATTATATCTTTCTTCAGTATGGAGTTATATTAAATATTGTTTACCCCCTTTTTTCTCTTATACTTTTTTATATGTTTTTGACCTCTTTACATTACCTATTTGAATCTAGACAAAAAGAGTTAGTTAAAAACAGTTTTTCAAAAAAGGTTTCTAAACAAGTAATGGATGATCTCTTAACACATTCAAATTCTGCAGATTTGAGTTCAAGAGAAGTGGAGGCAACAATCTATTTTTCTGATATCCGTTCTTTTACAACTATTTCAGAGAAACTACAAGATCCTAAAAAAATAACAGATTTTTTAAATTATTATATGAATATCATGGTTCAAAGCATAGAAAATTCTAGCGGTACAATTGATAAATTTATAGGGGATGCCATAATGGCATATTGGAATGCTCCTCTTGAAGTTGAAAATCATGCTGATAGAGCAGTACAAACAGCACTACAGCAGATTGAAAAACGCCAAGAACTTAATAAAACAATTCAAAAAAAATTTGGTTTTGAAGTTGACTACGGGATAGGAATAAATACAGGAAGTGTTGTTGTAGGAGAAATTGGATCAAGTGGTAGAAGTGATTATACGATTATTGGAGATGCTGTTAACTTAGCATCGCGTTTGGAAGGTTTGTGTAAAGCATATAAAGTACGTTTACTTATTTCAGAATCAACACTAGATTTACTTCAAGAAGAGTATGTGATTCAACTCCTTGATATTGTTAAGGTAAAGGGGAAAGATGAACCAATTAAGATATATGAAGTGCTCTCTTATGGTAGTATATCCATAGAGAAACAAAAAGAGATAGAACTTTATATGAGGGGACACTCTTTTTATATGAATAAAGAGTTCCAAAAAGGGCAACAAATCTTTGAAGATTTATTTTTAAAATACGGAAAGCATTTATATTCGCTTTATTCTCAAAGATGTCAAGAGTTAATGCAAAATGCTACAATAGAATTTGATGGTGTTTATACATTCACTACAAAGTAAGAGAGTGGGAGAGAAGTTTATGCAGTATGAAAAAAGTTTAAATGCACAAGAAATTTTAGAATTAATATTTACCTATCTAACAAAGATTTCAAGCTTGAGGAAGCATGATGAGATTATAGAAGTACTTGCAAATATGGGACGAGCCTTGACAAATGCTGATAGATGTACAGTATGGGTAGTAAGTGATAATAGAAAAAAAATATGGACTAAGATTGCTCATGGAATAGATGCAATTGAGCTAGATATACATTCTGGTATTGTTGGAGCATCAATAGAACAACAAGAAAAGATTATTATTGATGATGTTCATAAAGATCATAGGTTTAATCCTGAGATTGATAAAAAAACAGGTTACATAACAAAAAGTATGATGGTCATTCCTATGTTTGATAATGAGGACACAATAATAGGAGCATTTCAAGTTATTAATTCCAAATCAGAGAGTGGTATTTTTGATCAAAGGGATATGCAGAGATTGATGCTTGCTACAACATATGCAGCAGAAACTTTGGTAAGTGCACAATTGACACAGGAGATAGATGAAACTCAACGTGAAGTTGTATTTACTATGGGTGCTATTGGTGAAAGTCGTTCTAAGGAAACAGGGAATCATGTAAAAAGAGTTGCAGAGTACTCAAAAATATTAGCATTAGCATATGGATTAAGTGAAGATGAGGCTGAACTTTTAAAGCAGGCGAGTCCAATGCATGATATAGGAAAAGTTGCAATACCAGATGCTATTTTAAATAAGCCTGGACGCTTTAATGATGCAGAACGAAAAATTATGAACACACATGCAGAGCTTGGTTATCATATGATTAAAAATTCCCACAGAGCACTCTTGCAAACTGCTGCAATTGTTGCATATGAACATCATGAGAAATGGGATGGAACTGGATACCCAAATAAGAAAAGTGGAGAAAATATTCATATATATGGTCGTATAACAGCATTAGCCGATGTTTTTGATGCTTTAGGATCTGATAGAGTTTACAAGAAAGCATGGGATGATCAACGAATTCTTAATTTACTTCAAGAGGAGAGAGGAAAGCATTTTGATCCTAAGTTAATTGATATTTTTTTTAAAAATATAGACAAGTTTTATAGTATTAGAGATAAATTTAAAGATACATATGTAGAAGAAAAACAAGAAGAAGATCATAATAAAAATAAAATAAAGATCTTGGGTGCTTATGGAACAAAAGCCAAAGGTTTTGGTACAAGTTCTTTTTTACTTGATAAAAAGAATGTCATTGATGCAGGTAACCTTTTAAATACATTGGATGAAGAATCAGCATATATTGAAAATATTTGGCTAACACATTCTCATTTAGATCATATTGCAGATATAGCATATATATTAGATAACTATTTTGAATTAAGAACAAAATCTTTAAATGTTATAGGACAGAAAAAGACTATAGAAGCAATTCAAAAATATTATCTAAATGATATTATTTGGCCTGACTTCTCAAAAATCAAATTAACTAACACTTCTGAATATGCTGTAAAATATACAGTATTAGATTTAGGTGTTGATTATAAAATAGGTTCAGATAAAAGTATTCGTGCATTTAAAACAGATCATACAGTAGAAAGTTGTGGTTATATATATAAAAAGAATGAAAATGCTATTTTAATAACTGCAGATACATTTTCACTTAAGAGTATGATAGATGCAATTGAAAAAGATAAGAGTATAAAAACTATAGTAGTTGAATGTTCATTTCCATCGAAAATGGAAAAATTAGCAAAAGAATCGAAACATTTAACACCAAAATTACTTTTTGAGATGTTAAAACCTTTAGAAAATAATGATATTACGCTTTATATTAATCATATTAAGCCAAGCTACTTAGATGTGATTATTGAAGAAATAGAGCAATTTAGGGGTATTTGGCAGCCAAAAATACTAAAAGACGAAGATTTTTTAACTTTTTAGCTAAAACCCTTGACATTGAAAATGTTTTGCACTATAATTCTGGCTCAAATTCGATGCCGACATAGCTCAGTTGGCTAGAGCAGCTGATTTGTAATCAGCAGGCCCGGGGTTCAAATCCTCGTGTCGGCA
>Ga0256828_1002412_pt1 | contig 11133 bp, 10 predicted proteins | sample CV88metaG_FD_185993 | JGI IMG/M metagenome (GOLD analysis project Ga0256828, IMG submission 185993) | Hydrothermal vent microbial communities from East Pacific Rise, Pacific Ocean - CV88 | ecosystem: Environmental > Aquatic > Marine > Hydrothermal vents | place: Pacific Ocean: East Pacific Rise... | reverse complement strand
GTTTATAACACAGAACAAGTTGAGGGTATCAATTTTCAGCAAGATGAGCCTAAATCTGAGAACGAAAAAATTCAAGAGATTGAAGCATTTTTAAAATCTATTAATCCAATAGTTTTAAGAGGAGAACCAGCTTATAGTAAGCAAGGAGATTGTATCTATATGCCCAATATCTCTGATTTTGAGGATAGTGAAAACTACTACTCTACCTTTTTTCATGAGCTAAGTCACTGGACAAATCATGAGTCTCGTATTGATAGAGATACATTTTTACAAAAATACAAAGAGAAGGCTTATGGTGTTGAGGAACTAATCGCTGAAATGAGTTCTGCATTTTTATGTGCTGAGAAAGGTATCTCAATGCAAACTACACAACACAGCGAGTATTTTGACTCTTGGGTAAAAAACATTAAAGAAAATCCTTATATTTTATTCTCTGCTTCAAGCCAAGCGAGTAAAGCAACCACATTTCTTGAAAAATTATCAGTCAATAATCTTAAACAAGCTCAAGATAAAAAACAGACCAAAAGTAAGAGCAAATTTGCCAGACCAAAGGCTTCATAGTTTTGTATGAAGCTTTTTCTGCACCCTCTCAATATCAATCATCACTTCTGCAAGTAGTGATACTATCTCTTTTTTTAAGTGTGTATATAACTTTATATTGTTATTAAAATAAGCTCTATCCATCTTGTTTTGAAGTTTTCTGATTTTATAGACCTCTTGTTTCTTTTCAGGTGTTAATTTTCTCCATATTGAGTTTGGTAACTGTATAAGGCTTGTGAATTCTTTTTTGTTACGATATGGTTGATTTTTAGCTATTAAAAAATCATTCCAGTCATCTTGTAGTTTTTGAAATATTGGAGCTTCTATATCTTTCATCTTAGGCACCTTATTACCATCACTATCTAAAACAAACTTACCTCTATCTTTTCCATTTTTGACTTTTTTATACTGTATCTCTCCATTTTTCATCATAGGTTTTTGACCTACTGTTGGAGAGAAGAAATCCTTATAACCCCAGTCTTTATTTATCTTATCAAAAGCAGAGAATGTTAAATGGAAGTGAGGATGTTGTGTATCACCACCTTGCATACCTTCATCATTATGGCAAACCAAATCAAGCAACTCAAACCTTTCTATGATGCCCTCTTGTTTTAAAAACTCGATAATGAGTTTTGCTTTATCTTTTGCAAATTCTTTATTGTAGAACTGATTTGCTTCATCAACATCAAGGTCTTGAAAACTAAACACCATCTGAAATGCACCTCTCTGATTTTTTCGATGTGGAATTGACTTTAGTTTTTCAATCTTACTTGCATCTATTTTTTTAAAGTAATGGTTCAAGTGCTCCTTGGATGTATCTATGTGAGTATTGCGTTTTGTTTTGACTTCATACTCATCAAGATATTCTTCTCTGTTATTATGTTTCATAAGACCATATAATCCACCTTTATCTATCCCTTTAACTTTTTTACCTGAGATAGTTTTTGTATTAAATGTAATTGGCTGTATGGTCATCACTGCTGTCATAAAGTTTATCCTCAATTGATATATAGTTGAGTATAAAACTTTTTGTCAGATTTTCTTTTTTCACGTTTGTCATCTCTTAAAAAGAAACCAGTTACTGTTTATCATTTCTGATAAACCACTGTCTCTTAGCAGAGAGCTTTTTTACAATGTATTGCTACATTGTTTTTTGTAGTGATTTTTTTCGTTTTGGTTTTTGTTGTTGTAAATTTTCTGTGCCAGTTGATGAGCTTGTATCACCACTGTCTTCATCTAAAATTTTTTCAAAGTCTTCATCACTTAACTCTGAAAAATCTTGGTTGTGTTCATCTTCATCAGTTTGATTTTGATACTTAGAGTTCTCATTAATGAAGCCACTTTTACTTTGTGATAAATTTTTAGGCTTCCAAACTTTTACCGGTGCCTGAGCTACTATTTGTTTAGCCTCCCACCATTCTTTGTTATTTTGAGGGATAGATGTAATTCTATCGTCCGCAACAATATCCCATCTTTTATACAAATCAGTAACTTTGTTTTTTATATCTTTAATATCATTGGCAGCATTCAACTTCCAAGTTGAGATACCCTCTTTCATTTCATTTAACTCTATCGCTAATTTTTTAATGCTCTTTTCATTTTTAAGTATATACTTTTCTATTAGCTCTTGATTATGCTCCATCAAAATGTTGGCATCTTTTTCTTTTTTTAACATATGTAATATATAAAGGGATAGCAACAGAGAAACAATTGGTAGTAGCTTTAAAATTATGAATAACATAGTGTTCCTTTTTAATTTATTATAATTTTTAATGATAAAATTTATAAATATTTGAATATTAATTTTCACCTAATAGAGAGAGTTTCCTAACCTAATAGAGGGAAAAAATCAACCTTACAGAGGGAAATGATATACTTGTAACTTCGTAGGTATAGGTAATATTTTATTTATATATATACTTATACTTGTAAAATTGAAGCCTTAGAAGCTTCAATTATCTATTAACTACTATATATAAAGTTTTTGAACCCTCAACTATTAAGCTATATGAGGAGTTTTTATTTAATTCTGCTATAGTTTTTTTCAACTTAGCTGTTTGATTGTATTTACTTTTTTTAGAGTTAGTAGCCAAAAACAGTTGAGACAATATCTCATCAAATTCAAATCTACACTGCTTATGATTTTTTGGCATTGATGCAAATTTATACTGTATTTTTGAGTAGAGTAACCTTTCCAAATCACTACCAAGCTTGTAATATTCCGAATTATTGAGAATATAATAACTCTGTTTAGGTTTGATAATATGTTGGTTTTTACTCTCATATTGAAAGGATAATAGTGCAGGATGCAATTGTAGATATAAGTAATTATCAATATTGGAAAATATCAATAAAGGTGCTGTTACAATATTTCTCTTATCTTTTGTATAGATTGAAAGTGTCACATGAGCTAATCTATTAAGTGAATTAATAATCTTGCTGTATAACTCCTTAGAACTTCTTGATTTAGTATTTGGATTGATAATTTGATAAAACTCACTGATACTGATTTGAGCTTGGTTGGAATAGAGTTCTCTACTGACTGGGAGATACTCTTCATTGAGTGATTTTGCTTCAATCATGTTGGACTCAAAGCGTTTCTCATCTTTCTTATACACACTTTGCATAATAGCTCTGAAAATTTTTTGGTCATAAGCAGACAAATACATCCCTGTAATATCAATAAAGTCAAACCCTACTACAGACTTATCAAGCTCTTTTCTGATAGTTTGTATCTCATTTTTAGATATGGTCACGGTTCCATCAGTATTTTTTTCTTCAATTTCAACATAGTAAGAGCTTGGCACTGCTTTAAAAAAATGAAATAAAACCTCAATAGATGCCATTCTTGCTTCTTTATATGAGTTATTAGGCAACAAGTTCATCTTCACTCTCCTCACAAATAAGAGCACCTTTATAAACTCTGGTATATTCACATTTTGTTGGTGCAGAGAAGTTGGTTTTAACGGATTGACAAATAATCCCTGTATCATATTCGTTTTTTGAAAGTGATAATACAAATCTTGAATTATCAACCAAACTTGAAGCACCTCTACTGATAGATTGATTAATATCTGCATTTTGACCTATTGCTGCTTTATTAGTATGATGTAGTAGCAAGATTGAACACTGGTTATTTATTGCCATAGTATTAAAGTGTGAGAGAACCATTGCCATATCAGCATTGTTGTTCTCTTCAAAGCCAGTGTATGCCTTGATAAGGGTATCAATAATTACTAATTCATACTTCTCATTAGCGATAATTGTATTTAGTTCCTGAAAGAATTTATTATCATTTTGGCTTACACCTTTTTCGATTAACCTCTCTGTCGATTTATTTTCAATGATTTTAAAATCAAACTCTGTCTCTATTAAAAGTGTTTCAGATATATTAAGAGCTTTTTTATAGGTATATAAACGTCTTTGAATATCTTCAAGTCTATCTTCCAAGCTCACATATAAAGTTTTTACAGGTTTTTGAATAAGATGGTTGTAAGTTAAACCACAACTTGCAAGTATCAAATTTAGTACAAAGTAGCTCTTACCAGTTGCACCAGGTGCAACAAGCAGACCAACTTCTCCAAGAGGTAATCCCTTAAGTGTTTGATGTTGTTCTTTTGGTATTTTTAAGATATCAAACTTATTAAGTTCATTATTAAAGTATTGCATCTTCGACTCCTTAATCATCTTCTTCTAAATTTACATCATAATTTTTAAAATACTTACTTAGTAAGCTGTCATCCTCACTATTTAAGATGTATTGCAATGCTTCTTCATCGCTGATAAGCCATGCTCTATTTTTTACTCCTTGCCACTGTGTTGTAAAGATGAATACAAATTGCTTGTCCTCTATTGTTCGTTTTAACTTAGAAATACCTCCATGATTTCCAACTCCTCCGTAAGAATAATTTTTTCCATCCCAAACATCAAGAAGAGTATTCTCTACAATACGACCTATGATTTTATCACTCTCTTCACTCATATAAACATTAATATATTTTGACATATTAAATTACCTCCTTATAAGATACACAACCACAAATATGGTTACCGTAAATTTCCAAACCATTTATAAAATGTGCATCAAGGAATTTTTCCATATAATAATGCTCCTTATTAACTATATTGAAACTCTGTTTATCTTGCACCTTTGCGATATACTGAATATGTTCTTTTCTTATTTCTATAATTTCATAGAGCGTCACAGCTCCAAACAAACTCACATTGTTTGTTCTTATAAGTTCTCTTAAAAACTTAATATTTTCATATCTTTGTCCTTTTAAGTCATTAATAGTATTTTTTACATACCTGATAAATTTTTTTGTTGGAATAATATTTCTTTGTAGCATAACTGCTCCTTTATAGTGCGATTATCAAAATAATCGTGATATCAGAACATAGGGTTTTAAATCAGTTAGATTGATTGAATAATAGGGTTTAACGTGGGTTAATATTCATTCCACAAATGTTTAAACAATACAAGCAAGTTGATTAGTAAGTTTTACACTATCAACACAAGATGAGTAGTTATCATCAGTTGGGTATTCCTTCCCATCTATTTTAGAAATAAGTTTTGGATTATGCTCATTTAACTCTGTATATATTTCTTTATAACCACATAATCCATCCATTTTTTCCATAAATGCTTCTACACAGTCAGCATCTAATGCTACTTCATATGTATAATGGCGAGTGACAATCTCTACTTCACTTGTTGTTATCTGAACAATTCTTTTAGTTTTCATTTTTTATTTCCTTTCTCGGTAATCCGTTTTCGTGATACAAGTTTATATAAAAATACATTAGATAATTTCTTCATTGAGTAGGGTTAATGAAAAAGTGTTATAATTTTTTATGAACAAAAAAAGTAGATATAATTTTTCTGTAGTTCGACATAAAAAGAACTTACAGCGCTCACTCAATAGATTTTCAGAATTACATGATGTTGTAAAGATGTACCAGATGGAATCAGATGCATGGGTCTTTGAATTTTTTGATTATGATAAAGAAGAACAACAACAAAAAGTAAATCAAGAGCTTTATATAGAAGTTTTTAATAGGTTCCAGTATGCGGTAAATGCGAAAGATACAAAATTCATTCTTAGTTCTATTAAGAATATGTTTGAATATCAGCAATACCAATCATCATTAATCGAAATTATCAAAGATTATGAAAAGGTTAGGGTTATTCAGGAGCATATTATAAGAGAAAACCAATTTTTAACCCAAGATAAGCAGATTGTTCTTTCAGATATGAAAAATAAAATTGAGCAAATGCTTAAAACTGAAGTTTCTATCCGTTTTATAAAACAATTATACACATCTTTACATAATCGTGTGAAATTTCCAAAAATGTACTACAAAAGCTATCAAGAGAGCTTAGAAAGTAGATATTCTAAAATGAGAAAGAGTAATAAAACAACAAGTAGCAATCATTTTGAGACAACCATACGAACATATTACAACTACTATCTTAAATATGGTTGGCTTTTAGAGCAATTACAAACATTTAACTATCATCGTAATCCGAAAATAGATGGAGTAGATGTTCCTGAAAATGATGAACATGTAAAAAGTTGGAGAGAGAACTATCAATTTTTACAATCTAATGGTATTTTTGATTTTCTATTTCAAAGTATGGATTTTTTAGCAACCTTTATAGAGATATTTTCTGATGATGAAATGCAACCAGTTTCATTGACAGCAAAAGATGGTCGCATATATGAACGAACAATTGAAAAATTTCTTACTGACAATTATATAGATATACCATACAATATAAGAAGCATGACTCAAATATACAGAGCTTTATATAAAAATATCGATAAGGATACTCAATATTCCATTTTAATGGGCTATCTGCATTATGTGGCAGACAGTACAACATATGGCAGACAGTAAAACTATCTCATAATTTCATACTTACAAGTTGTAGTTTTGATATAAAAGTGCTAAAATATATTACTTAAAGTTAAAAGGTAAATAGTAGTTTGTTAATAGATAATAAAAAGAATGGCAAAGTTGGAGATGTATTAAAACAAAGTATCGAGAAAAATAGTAAATTATCTATTATCTCAGGCTACTTTACCATCTATGCCTTTGCAGAATTAAAAAAAGAACTTACTAAAATCAAAGAACTTAGACTTCTTTTTACTGCACCTATTTTTAAAAATGGACATATCAACAACTACTTATCTGGCGAACCAGAAGAGATAAAGTTTAAAAATCAGTTACAACAAGTAAAAATTGCACGTGAATGTGCTTCTTGGATAAGAGACAAGGTTCAAACAAAAGAAGTTAAAACGGCAGGAGCTATCCCTTTTAATCTCTATCATATTGACAATGACACAGCAATTTCTGGAAGTTCTAACTTCTCTTCTGTAGGTCTTGGCTATACAAACTCCTCTACATTTGCTATGAATACTTTGACAAAAGACGCCCAAACAACAAAAGAGTTTTTAGCCACTTTTGATGAAGTCTGGAACAACAAAGATATGGTTACTGATGTCAAAAAAGAGATACTTGAAGCCATAGAAGAAATCTATAGCGATAATTCCCCACAATTTTTATACTTTATGACGCTTTACAATATTTTCAAAGAGTTTATAGGCGAACTGGATGAAGAGAAAATCATACGCACAAAAACTGGATTTAAAGAGACTTTAGTTTGGAACAAGCTTTATAATTTTCAAAGAGATGGTGTTCTTGGTGCCATAGATAAACTTGAAAAATATAATGGATGTATCATAGCAGATAGTGTTGGTCTTGGTAAGACTTTTGAAGCTTTGGCTGTTATCAAGTATTATGAACTTAGAAACGATAGGGTCTTGGTTTTAGCTCCCAAAAAACTAAGAGAAAACTGGTCTATTTACACCATAAATGATAAACGCAATATTTTGGCTGAGGATAGATTTAACTATGATGTACTTAATCACACTGATTTAAGTAGAGAAAAAGGGATGAGTGGAGAGATAAACCTCTCTACACTTAACTGGGAAAACTATGACCTCATAGTCATAGATGAATCACATAACTTCAGAAATAGTGGCACTACAAGTAAAAAGAAAAAAACGAAGTCAAGATATGCACGCCTCTTAGAAGATGTTTTACAAAAAGGTGTAAAAACAAAAGTGCTAATGCTCTCAGCAACACCAGTAAATAATAAACTCAATGATTTAAAAAATCAAGTAGCATTTATTACAGAAGCAAATGATGAAGCTTTTAAATCACAAGGCATCAAATCTATTGAACAAACACTTAGAAAATCTCAAACAAAATTCAATGCATGGATGAAGTTGAGTGAAGAAGAGAGAACTACAGCAAAACTTTTAGATAGTCTCAATTTTGACTATTTTAAACTACTGGATTTAATCACAATAGCAAGAAGTAGAAAGCATATTGAGAAGTATTATGATACTACTGATATTGGTAAATTTCCACAAAGAAACAAACCCATAACTTTAAAGCCTGACATAGACACTAAAAAATCTTTCCCACCATTGAGCGAGATAAACAAAACAATAAGAAGACTCTCTTTGTCTGCTTACTCACCTTTAAAATATGTCTATCCACACAAGCAAGAAGAGTATGCTCAAAAGTATGATATTGATTTAGGTGGAGGACGAGTTTTTAGACAATCAGATAGAGAAAATTCACTCATTCACCTAATGCGGGTAAATTTACTCAAACGGATGGAAAGTTCTATAAACTCTTTTTCATTAACACTTATAAAACTTATAGATACCAACCAAAAAATCATAGACTTGTTAGACAACCATAGTGAGAGTAGCTTTGAAGAAGCCAATATCGTAGATGTGGATATAGATAGTGATGAATATGCTTCACAGCTTATAGGGAACAAAGTAAAAGTCCTAATCTCTGATGTAGATAAAATCAAATGGAAACAAGAGCTTCAAAGTGATTTAGATAAGCTTGAAGAGTTGTTGGCTGATTCGATTGAAGTCGATAACAAAAGAGATAATAAGCTTCAAATTCTAAAAGAAAATATCAAACAAAAAATCAACAACCCATTTAATCCAAACAACAAAAAAGTAATTATATTTACTGCCTTCTCCGATACAGCAGAATACCTTTACAAAAACATATATCAATGGGCAAAAGATGAGTTTGGTATTGAGTCGTGTTTAATCACTGGAAGTGGTACAAACAAAACAACCCTCGATACAAAAGAAAAAGATTTAAACTCACTGCTTACGCATTTTTCTCCTATCTCAAAAAGTAGAGATAAATCGTACCCAGAAGCTACAAAAGAGATAGATATTCTAATAGCGACAGACTGTATAAGCGAGGGGCAAAACTTACAAGACTGTGATTATCTTATTAACTATGATATTCACTGGAATCCAGTAAGAATTATTCAAAGGTTTGGTCGTATTGACAGACTTGGTTCGACAAATGAAACGATACAGCTCGTGAATTTTTGGGCAAATATGGAACTTGATGAGTATATAAATCTTGAAGCAAGAGTCAGTGGTCGTATGGTTCTACTTGATGTTTCAGCTACTGGTGAAGAAAATATCATAGATACGAACAATAAAGAGATGAATGACTTGTCATATAGAGCAAAACAGTTAAAAGCACTACAAGAAACAGTTATAGACCTTGAAGATATAAATGGTGGTATATCTATTACAGACCTTACTTTAAACGACTTTAAAATGGATTTAATGGGCTATCTTAAAACTGACGAAGCTAAACTTCAAAAAAGTCCTCTTGGAATTCACAGCGTAGTATTAAACAACAACGCAAACAGTGCTATAGAAAAGGGAACTGTTTTTTGTTTAAAACTTTTAAAAAATGAAGTGCATACCGACAACTATTCACTTGAGCCTTACTACTTAGTTTATATCAACGAAGAAGATGAAGTAAAGTTAGGCTTTAGCAATGCAAAAACTATACTTGATATCTATAAAAACCTATGTATGGGTCAAGATAAAGCTATAAGTGAAGCAGTTAAATTGTTTGAAGATGAAACAAATGACTATAACGATATGAGCAAATACACCACACAGTTAAAAACAGCAGTAGAGAGCATTATAGGTAAAAAAGAAGAGTCTGGAATGGACTCACTCTTTTCTCGTGGTGGCACGACTATTTCGAGTGATAATTTTAGCTCCATAGAAGACTTTGAGCTTATCTCTTACTTGGTTATCAAATGACACAAGAACTGATACATAAACTAAAAATCCCCTCCTCTTGTAAGATAGGAAAACGACTTACAAAAAAACAGTTTATAGAAAACTTCTCTCTTAAAGCCAATGAGAAAAAACTTCTCAGCAGTGATGTAGAAAGTATTAGCCTTGAGTATCTTCTAAACAAAAACAATATTAACATAACACCTTTTGTAGATGAAGAGAATGACTACTCAGAGATAGCCTTCATAAAAGTAGAAATACTCAATCAAAGTAAGTTAAAGCCTATAGCAACAATCATCCAGTATATTCCATATCCTCTAATCGTATTTTTTATCTACAAAAATTTACTTTGTATCAACATAGCACCAAAAAGAATCAACAAAAATGACAGCACCAAGTTAGTAGTTGAAGAGCTATACTTTACAAAGTGGATAGACCTTGAGCAAAGTAGTCCATTAGAACAAGACTTTATAAAAAGCTTAGAGGTTCAAAACCACCCTTTTACAGATTTTCTATCATTTTATAATAGCTATTTAGATAAAATAGTAGCCTTTAATGCCTCTGTTTATAGTGGAAGTCTTAGTGTAAATGAGGAGACAAAGGCTATACTTGACAAGATAGCCCTTTGTGAGACCAAGATAGCAGAGTTAAAAAATAAAATAAAAAAAGAAACAAATTTCAATGAAAAAGTCACTTTGAATATAGAACTAAAAAAGTCAAAAGATACGATGGAAGATTTAAAAGGTCAGTTATAGATGAGATACAATTATAGAAGATTAACCATACCAGAATACATAAACGAACTCTATCAAGATGGACTAAAGAAATCTAATCTTTTGACCGATGAAGAGATAGAACAAAGAATTCAAAATATAGGCATATTTAGATTAAAGGGTTACATTAAAGCCTTTAGAGATGGCTTATCAAACTACTCTTTTGAAGATATTTTTACTCTTTATGATACAGATAGAGATATATCTTCTGCGATGTTTAGCTTGTCTTCACAAGTTGAGATAAAACTCAAAGCGTATATTATAGAAGCTGTTTATAACTTGAGTGATAACCCATTTTTTTATCTACTCAAAGATAGTTATATAGAAGAGTTTAGTTTAGCTTATGAATCTATATATGACTGGGAAGTCAAAACACATTCTAAAAGAAGAAACAGTGAAGCATACCTGCATTATCAAGAGTATTATTTAAAGACCTATAGTTTTGATGTAAATAAACAAGAGTATTTACTTTCAGAAATTCTAATCATTGATGAAGAAAAAGATATAAACTATCCGCCATTTCACTATTTCATAGAAAATTTAACATTAGGAAGTTTAATAAAAATCCTCTCTAAACTCAAAATAGATGATAAAATCATATTAAAAGTTGTGGCTAAGAGATTTGGGTTCTATAATGAAAATGTTTTTTTAAACTATCTTTTACG
>Ga0256828_1002411_pt1 | contig 11134 bp, 15 predicted proteins | sample CV88metaG_FD_185993 | JGI IMG/M metagenome (GOLD analysis project Ga0256828, IMG submission 185993) | Hydrothermal vent microbial communities from East Pacific Rise, Pacific Ocean - CV88 | ecosystem: Environmental > Aquatic > Marine > Hydrothermal vents | place: Pacific Ocean: East Pacific Rise... | reverse complement strand
AATATCGTTGCACAAAACAAAAAAGCCAGACATGATTATGAAATACTTGAAAAGTTTGAAGCTGGTATTGTTCTGGCTGGTGCAGAAGTCAAGGCGTTACGTGCTAAACGTGTCAATCTTGCAGATGCCTTTTGTCGTTTCATTCAAGGTGAATTATATCTTATGAATGCACATATTGCTCATCTTGAAACAACAAACAAACACTATGTACCAGATACAAGAACTCCTAGAAAACTCCTCTTACATAAAAAACAGCTAGAGAAGCTCTATGTAAAGGTTCATAAAGATGGATACACCATCGTACCACTCATGATATACTTTAACGAACGTAACTTAGCAAAAGTAAGCATTGCTATTGCGAAAGGTAAACAACTCCATGATAAACGTGCAGATATGAAGGCAAAAACACTTGACCGAGAAGCACAAAGTGCTATGAAAAATAGAAGTTATTAAACTACTCTTTCACTTTTCTTTTTTCTATTAATCGTTCTCGTACAGAATTATAGGTTTTTTTTCTCTCTGATTTATATGCTCTACGTTTTTCGACTAACACCATATGCTTATTGGGTGTTAATCCTCTTATTTCTTGCAGACGTTCCCAAGATGATACCTTTTGATATCCTATAAACTGATAAATACGTTTTTTTATACGCCTTGCCAGAAATTTAAAAAAACGTTTTACGGGAATATGAAATATTTTCTCTAGCATCTCTTCAAAATATTCAAAAAAAGTAAGGAAAAAACGATATATTTTTGTAATGTATTTTTGTAAAAAAGGAACCTTTTCTAACCATTCCAGTAGCCAAGAAAAAATCAATACTTCCACAATAGGTGCTATCCATGAGCCCCATAGATAGTCCGTAAAGAAGTAAATAATAGCTGTAGAAAATTTTAGAACAATCGCTAAAATAAAACTCCAAAACTTGGCTATAAAAACCTTCATAGCAAGCATACCACCCATAAACTTACCCACAAATCCCAATGAAGCCAAAAAAGCCAATCCAGTAACTAACTGCTTAACAATAGGAAAATCTTTAAAGTTCTCTTTTATATACACTATCAAACGTTTAATGTCATCCGCTATATGATCTAAAAAATGAATTTTAAGATTTTTATTAATCACCTTTTCTATAAGGTAACGTTTACTTAACCCTGTGGCAGAAAGGAGTGCTATTTTCTTAAGAAAAAGGGTTAAAATAAACTTACCCTTAACAAGAAAAAAGGCCGCCAAAAGTGTTAAAATATTTTTCTTTACAAAAAAGAAAATACGTAAGAATAGTGCCAATATAAAAGTGCGGCTCTCTTCTATTGTAAAAAGTGCTACAAGTATTGATATAACAATAGGAACAATTAACCACCATAAACGTTTATGCATAATAATTATTTTTTCAATGAATCTTTAATAGTCTTATAGAGATTTTTTACTTTTACCATAAAAGGACTCTCCTTGGAAAAGTATTTTGCTCTAAAAGATTTAACTGACTTTTTAATACGTGCTTTAAGCATTTTTAAACGCTCCATAGTCTTCACATACATCTCTCTTGACTTTAGCCACGCTATAGCAGTCATTATCTTTTCATATACCCATTTAAACCATCCAAATGTCATCAGCTTGTCTTCTGTAACCCTAAAAAGCCAAAAAGTAAATGCTGCTATGGGTATCTTTGTAAGATATAGAGACAATCCCAATATCACTTGTCCACTTACAAAAAGCATACCTGCATAGATACCAAAGGTCTCCACCGTTGCTAAAAGCACAACAAAAATAACCAAAATGACATAGGCATTGATATGTTGTAGTTTCGCTTCTATTTTTTGAAGAATTTCAAGCGAATGAATCGCCTCATATATAGGCTTGGCAATCCCCTCCCAAATAAGTTCTTCGAAAATAATAAAAATAATAACGAGTATGAGTTGGAGCAATGATATAAGTTTGTTTTTAATGGTTGCAAGCATAGAAAATCCTAGTTCATTTTAAAAAGTAATTATAGCGATTTTATTGGAAAGTTATTTTAAAGCATATTTCTATAGAAAATAGATTATTTCGTTTGAATTGTGCTTAGATTTGGAGGTTTGAGTAAAGGAGCTTACGATGAGTAAGTGACTGCACACATCATACAAAGATGAGTGCAAGTCGAACGAAAGAACTATTTTCTACGGAGTTCTTTAATACGTGCTGCTTTACCTTTAAGCTCTCTAAGGTAAAAGAGTTTTGCTCTTCTTACTCTACCTTTTCTCAGTACTTCAATACTTTCGATAGACTCAGAGTAAAGTGGGAAGATTCTTTCAACACCAACAGAGTTAGCACCCATTTTTCTTACCATAAATGTACGTCCTGTACCTTGACCTCTGATTGCAATACAAAGACCTTCATAGTTTTGTACTCTCTCTTTATTACCTTCTTTAATTCTAACAGCCACTTTAAGTGTATCACCTGCTCTAAAATCAGGAACATTTTTGTTTTCTAATTGAGCTTGTTCAAAGCTTTCAATGTATTTATTTCTCATATGTTATACCTTTTTTGTATAAGTCTGGGCGAAAATACTTCGTTTTACACAAAGCAAGCCCTCTTTTTAAGTCCGTGATTTTACTATGATTACCCTTTAAAAACTCTGAAACAACTTCATTTCCTTCATAATTTATAGGTTTTGTAAATGAAGGAGCTTCCAGTAATGCTTCTTCAAAGCTTTCAACGCTAAGAGAATCACTATTACCAAGGACATCTTCTACATTTCGACTAATAGCATCACAAACCACCATACTTGCTAACTCTCCACCTGTTAAAATGAAATCTCCTATAGAAAAAAGTTCATCTGCATGACGTTCAATCACTCTCTCATCTATCCCTTCATAACGTCCTGAAATAAAAATAATATGCTCTTTTTTTGCCAATCGCTTTGCATCATTTTGTGTAAAAGTTTTTGCAACGGGTGAGAGGAAAATAATATGTGCCTGAGGTGATGCTTTTTTTACTTCAGAAAGTGTATCCATAAGTGGTTGGGGTGTCATAAGCATTCCTGCTCCTCCACCTATCATTGGTGCATCTATTCGGTTATGTTTATCTATTGTAAAATCACGAGGATTATAAAAATCTATTTCAATTTTCTTATCTTCAATAGCACGTTTTAAAATACTTTCAGAAAAGTATCCTTTGATAAGGTTTGGGAAAAGGGTAATGAAAGAGAAACGCATGAGACTAACTAGCTTCTAAAATGTCTTTAGCATCTTTTGTATATACTATTTTTTCTTCTACATCTGCATTTATGATGTAGCGTTCTATATAAGGAAGTAGAAAACTTTTAGTTAAGCCTGCTTCAATGAGTCTGTCATCTGTTTTAACTGCTAGATAATCTGTATCACCCATTCGCTGTATATCTGTGACAATACCTAATATTTCATCTTCTTGTTTTACATTACAACCAATGATATCAAACCAAAAATGTTGCCCCTCTTTTAAGTCACAATTTTCTTTAGTTTGCTTCTCATCTGCAAAGATTTTAACGTTGGTCAATTTTTTTGCTGAATCAATACTTTCATAGCCTCTAAACTTAATAATAGCTCTTTTAAAATTAATATCGGCAATGGTTAAATCACCCCTACTGCTTTTGTAAGTATTACCTATTTTAAATTGTTCTGGGAAGTCTGTATGAAGATGAAACTTTAGGTCACCCCAAAGTCCAATGGTTCGCCCTATTTGAGCGATAAGTGCTTTCTCATTTGACATGGTATTACTCTGCAGGCTTGACATTGACACGGTAATTCTTACCGCCTTTTGCCTTGCAACCTGAGATTACCGTTTTTATAGAGTTAATCATTCTTCCTTCTTTTCCAATAAGTTTACCTATATCTTCACTATTTGCAAAGATGATAATCTCATCAAAATTCTCATCAATCTCATGTATCTCCACTGAGATATCTTCAGGATTATTTACCAAAAGCTTGGTGTATGAGAGAAGGAAGTCTGTAACCATTAAACTATTTTTTACCTGCTAGTCTTGTTACTGTTGGACTCATTTGCGCACCAACAGAAAGCCAGTAGTTTAATCTTTCTTCATCAAGTGTAAGCTCTTTATTTACAGATACTGGGTTATAATTACCGATTACTTCAATCCAACCACCGTCTCTTCTTTTTCTGCTGTCTGTTACTACAATTCTGTAAAATGGTTTCTTTTTTCTACCCATTCTTGTCATTCTGATCATTGTCATATTATATCCTTTAAATATATTCTTCTTTTGATAAGGTCACTTGAGGTCAAAGTACCCTATTATCAAGTCCTGACAACTGCTTTTTAATGACTAAAACACTCATCAAGGCTTAACGAAACGCGATTTTACCACAAAGTTACTAAATTTTTTATTAAATCTCTTCTTTGATTAGCGAGGAATATTTGGCATTCCACCACCACCTTGCATACCAGCCATCATCTTTTGCATCTCTTTCATCCCACCTTTTGTTGACATTTTTTTAGCCATTTTAGCAGCATTTTTAAACTGTTTCAGTACACGATTCACATGCATAATTTCTAGCCCTGCACCCGCAGCTAGACGGCGTTTCCTTGTATTGTTTAGCAAGTCTGGATTTTCTCTTTCTTTAGGCGTCATAGAAGATACAAGTGCTTTGATTTGCTTCATTTCAGAAGAGTTTTCCAAATCCATATCTCCTATCTGTTTTGCCATATTACCCATACCAGGAATCATCCCCATAATAGATTTCATACTTCCCAGCTTTTTCATTTGTTCCATTTGTGCAAGAAAATCATTAAAGTTAAACTGACCTTTTTTAATTTTTTGGGTCATTCTTTTAGCTTCTTTAGGATCTATAGTAGCGGCAGCTCTCTCTGCCAACCCTTCCACATCTCCTGCACCCATTAAACGACTTACAATTCTATCTGAAATGAACTGTTCAAGGTCTGGCATCTTCTCACCATTACCTATAAAACGAAGAGGCACCCCTACTTGTTGTGTAAGCCCAAGTGCTACACCACCTTTACCATCACCATCAAACTTAGAAAGTACCACACCTGTAATACCTATCTTCTCTTTAAAAGTCTGTGCTGTTCTTACTGCATCCTGACCTGTCATTGCATCTGCAACATAGAAAAGTTCATCAGGATTGGCTACGTTTTTTACTTCTGAAAGTTCCTCCATAAGTTCATCATCTATGGCTAAACGACCTGCCGTATCTATCAGTACGACATCATAAAGTTCTTTTTTAGCTTTTTCAAGACCTTGTTTCACTATTTGTGTTGGTGTAGCTCCTTCATCAGCTACAAGTTCAACTTCTATTTGAGAAGTAATCTGCTTTAACTGTTCAACCGCAGCAAGTCTTTGTAAGTCAGCTGCAATAACCAATACTTTTTTCTTCTTTTGCTCTTTGAGAAAATATGCAAGTTTTCCTGTAGTAGTCGTTTTACCTGATCCTTGCAAACCTATCATCAACACAACTGTTGGAGGCGTAGAAGCAAAAGTAAACCCTTTTGGAGCACCTTCTATAGTAAGTATATCGGTTAGTTTTTCTTGGAGTGCTTTAAGAAAGTTATCTTTCCCTACACCATGTTTTTTGGTTTCAAGTTCTACATAAGAGATAAGATCTTTGACCACTTTATGATGTACATCAGCTTTAAGTAAAGATTTTTTTAATTCAGTTGTAGCTTTTTTAAGTGCTTTATCATCATCATGAAAACGTATTTTGCCTATGGCATTTTTAAAACTATCAGTTAAAGTATCAAACATTTTTCACCTACATATATTCTATTTTATTGTTGCGATTTTACCCTAGTTGGACTTAGTTAGGGTTAAAATACATTTACTGCACTACTCTTTTATTTTTCGTATTCTCCAACGAAACTTATCTATACCTCTATTTCAATATTATATTTTTTGACACTTCCAACTGCCAGGAATCTTTACCTTTTTTGAGTCTATACTCAAGTTCTCTTGTACCCCCTGTAGGCTTGGCATTACTGTCATTTTCTTTATAGATAGGAAAACGTCTTACCAATACATTATCTACTATATTAAAATTATCATGCCCCATATAACCCTTCTCTTCTTTTGATTCAGGATTTATTTCTGGAAAGTAAATACGACTCAATGATTTTTTATGATTTGTACTATAAGCAATAACATCTCCATAAGAGCCAGAACCTGCAGAAGTTGTAAAGATATAAATTTCAGGAAAACCATCACCATTAATGTCTGCCACTTTCACATCTGTAACTTCACCATCAATCTCTTCTTTAATGGTACTATTGTCCACCTCTAACCCACTAGGTACAATACTCAGTTGTCGTAAAGATCCTTCTCCTGTAGTGCTTACATAAAAAGTAATCCCATCTAAAGACAATGTCTTATTGTAACTCAAATCCTCTGCATAACTACATGTTAAAAATAGTGCAAAAATGAAAAAAATATTTTGAAATTTATGTAACATATTATCTCCTATTCATATGATTTTATATCTTATACAAACTGTTATATCTTTTCTTGTAAAAATTGTTTATAGTATCCACACATAATGACTACAGGCATACCCTCTTTTGCCAATCAAAAATACTACAATATCTTATCTTCCTCAATGAATACAACCCCATAAGACACCATATAGTTGTATTAGAATGACTAGCACTAGTATCTAAGTCAATACACAAAGGGTAAGAGCAATGCTCTTACCCTTTGTTTAATTACAATATAAATCTTCTGTAATTTGATCAACTAAAATTTCATCATTTTGAAAATCAATAAAATACTCTACACCAACCTCTAAAGTATAATTACCTGTATCAATTCTATAACTTCCACCTGTTGGAGTATCATCAAACATATTAATACGGTCTCCATTAATATTAAAGTGTCCATACCAGTACCCTGATCCACTAGCATATTCATAATTACGACCACAATACTTTAAAGTAACACTCTCTCCAGCTCTATTACTACCATAAATGATAAAACCTTGATCTAAATTAGATACATCTACAGCATATAAACTTTCAGGACCTGTTGATCCACCACCTCCGCCACCATTATAGTCTCCATTACTACCACCGCCACCACAGGCAGTCAGTGCCATTACAGCTGAAGTTGCTACCAGTATATTAAGTAATTTTTTCATTTCTTCTCCTTTTATTTGACCTTTTAAAGCCTTTATTATATTTTAGAGTATACATTATGTAATGTCAAGGAATTGTATTAATCCCCAACATATACTTTTTTATTTCCCCATCTATCTTCATTTCTAATCAAATAAACTTATAGTGTACAAATAAAAGTAAAAAAATTATTTATATTTTGCTATCTCTTTAGGCTCTTTCGCATTAAATTCATACTCAAGTATTTTCATCTTTGCAGAGTGCAAAAGTACACGTTTAGCTTGTGTACGGCTTCCATACTGTTCATCTCCAACAATAGGGTACCCAATATGTGCCAAATGGACACGTATTTGATGCGTACGTCCTGTAGTTATCTCTATATGTACTTTTGACTTTTTCCCTTGTAGCTCTTCAGGTTTTACAATAGTATGTGCTTTTTTACCGCGTAGTGGGTCTATAACTGAAAAAGCTTTTCCTTTTTTTATGGTAAAAATAGGTTCATTAATCTCCACTTTTTCATAAAGCACACCCTCTATCCATGCGACATAATGCTTCTCTACTCTACGTGCTTTAAATTCCTTAATTGCTTTGTCAATAAATGCTTTGTTTTTACCCAACAGCAATACACCCGAAGTATCACGATCCAGTCTATGTAAAAGCTCTGCTCCATCTATGGCATCCTGAATGTCATAGCTGTCTACTTGTGCTGGTTTATTGATAGCGATGATATCATCATCTTGATAGAGTATCTCTATATCTTCAGGGTATTCTATTCTAAAAATAGTCTCCGTATGTATCTCTGCCCGGGCAATCTTTACTTTTTTATCTTCGACATAAACCAAACCTCTATCTATAAGCTCTTTTGCTTTTTTGTTAGAGATATCTTTTTGTTGTGCCAATACTTTATATGCTTTATCTGTAGCCATTTTTTTCTATCCATTCACTAAATTTTTCCGTTAGTGGAAATTCTAATATTTTTACTTTAGAATTTTGTCCTGTTTTAAAAATTATATCACTTTTTGATACTTTAAAACTTTTTGACAAAAACTTCAGCAACTCTTTGTTTGCTGCACCTTCAACTGCTGGTGCTTTAATACGTATTTTTATAGCATCCTCACCATAAATCTCACAAAATTCTGACTTACTTGCATTAGGTTGTGCTTTTATACGTAAACTTACTCTATCTCCATTCATCTCATAAAACATCTTCTAAACTCTTTACAATAGGGGTAAGATCTGTACGATACTTCAGTTTTGTTGCTTTAAGTAAACCATGCTGTAAAAGTCTACGAGAAAGATTCGATTTTTCAACAATAACAATACCTTCAATTGCAGCAAAAATATCAATTTGATTAAAATAGTGTTTCCCTGAAATAATCTTACATCCAAACTGTGCAGCTTCTGCCGCATTATGCCCACCTATAGGCTCAAAAGCACCACCTAGTATGACAATATCTGTAATCCCATAGATATTTACCAACTCACCCAAAGCATCGACCAAAATAATATCATTATCCAAAGAGTCATATTGAGAGTATCTATGCCAAGAAAGATTCTCTTTTTTTGAGAATCTTTCTATCATTGTTGCCACTTTATCAAACCGTTCTGGATGTCGCGGGACAACAATGAGTTTAGCCTCTGTATTATATTTTTTAAATACAGAAAAGGCATCCAGTATTGCTTCCTCTTCACCCTCATGTGTACTTGCAGCACAAAGAAGCAAACCAGAAGGTTTTTCCAACTCTTTAGTTACTGTTGGTAACTTTGAAAGTTTAATATTTCCTGTCACTACAACATCTTTTGCCCCTAAAGACTCAAGACGTTCTTTGTCTAGCTCAGTCTGTGCATAGACTTCATCTATATACTTAAATATCTGCTTATACAACCACCTCATACGTTGATACTTAGGGTAGGAACGTTCAGACATACGAGCATTAATTAAAAGTGTTTTTGCACCTCTAGCCTTTGCCAAGGTAAAAAGCAAATACCAAAACTCTGCTTCCATCACCACCAACGCTTTTTGTGGTTTTGTCCAGAAAAAAAGTAGAGGTTCAAAAGGCAAATAACGACTCTGTTCTGTATATTCAGAGATAGCTTTAAATCCTGTATGCGTTGTTGTACTCATACGTAAACTATTTTCAGGCAACATATCTACCAAAGGTTTAATCGCTTTTGCTTCTCCAAAACTACATGAATGAAACCAAATACCATCAGACTTTAAAGGTGAATTTTTCCATAAGAAAAATCTAGCAGGAATTGAATCTTTATATTTTGTTTTAAAAGAGAAAAAAAGTAAAAAAGGGAGTGCTAACAAATAGAGTACAAAAGAGATGAGACTATAGAGAAAAAAGAATACTTTCTCCATAGTAATGCAACTCTTTATGCTTCAGCTGAAACAGGCTCTAGATATAAAATACGTCCACAGTGAGGACAGTTTACAATTTCATCTGCTTTTATTACTTCTGCATATGTTTTGTCATTAAGTTTCATATAACATCCATAGCACGCTTGTTTTTTTACAGGAACAACTGCTGTATTACCCGCCCAAATACGAATTTTTTCATAAAATGCAAGTACTTTTTGTTCAATATTTCTACTAAGCTCTTCTCTTTTTACAAAAAGTTTACCTTTTGCTTTTTCTATCTCTGCTTTTTCAACAGAAACAATTTCATCCATCGCTTTATATTCAGCAGTCAATGTTGCTACTGCTTTACTGGCTTCTTCAAGTAGTGATTTTTTAGTTTCATTAATAGCTTGAAGTCTCTCTATCTCTTCATTCGCAAATGTCATTTTTTCTTTTGCAATATCTTCTTCCAAAGAGAGTGCTTTCATCTCTTTTTCTGTAGAAATTTCTTTAAGCTTCTTAGCATTGCTAGAGAGTTGTTCATTAAGAAGTGTCAACTGTTCTTCAAATGTTTTTACTTTTGCTTCATTATCTGCGATGTCGGTATTAAGTGCATCAACTTCTGCTTGTGCATCATCCATCTTTTTTTGAATTTTAGCTATTTTTTTATCAGCTGCTTCAAGTTCTGGTGTGTAAGAGTCAATTGCTTTGTCATTGTTTGAAAGCTCGATAAGCTCATTTAAGTGTTTGTTCAATCTCTGTCCTTTTGGAGTTTAAGGGTGTTCTCATAGCGTTATGTACGCATTTAATAACCTATTTTTAGTACGTTTCAGTATGAAATGGGTTTTTAGAATTCGCAATTATAGCCAAAATAGGTAAAACTTTCAATTCTTCGAGTAAAATCTCTGCAAAAAACTTCTCAGATTCATAATGCCCTATGTCTACCATCATCAAATTTTCACTCATCGCTTTCATGGCATCATGGTATTTTATATCGCCTGTTAAAAAACAATCAGCCTCTACCTCATCCATCAAAGAAGCCCCTGAACCTGTACAGAGTGCTATAGATTTTATCTTCTCTTTTTTGCCTACCACTTTAAGTGTCGGTAAGTTGAGTTTCTCTTTGATAAGACTCAACAAAGCTTTATAGTTCCATTCACCTTGCGTGGTACAAAGAAAAGCGTTTTGAGTGTGAAGTTTAAAACCTAAAACTTTTTCAAATACATATTTGTTCAGGTGTGTTTGGTCAAAGTTCGTATGCAATGCAATACATGATTGCTTTTTAAGTATCATCTCTTCCATTAGATTAGAAGGGTACTTAGAAAAGTCAAGTTGCGTAAGTTTTCCAAATATAAGTGGATGATGCACTACAAAAAGTGTCCCCTCTTTTGCCTCTTCTATCAACTCAAAGTCGATGTCAAGAGAGACGACTATTTGAGAAACTTCACGCTCCATATCACCCACAATCAATCCAGAGTTATCCCACTTCTCTTGAAGTTCAAAAGGGCTTATCTTGTTTAGGTGGGTATAAATATCTTTCAAAAACATTTCATCTCCGTAGGGTGCGTTTGCTAACGCACCTTTTATATTTTGTATGAAAACAACTTAGACTGCATATTGAATTTGAAGGTGCGTTAGCAAACGCACCCTACGCATTCACACGTGCATTACGCTCAACTTCCTGTGCCTTATATAACTG
>Ga0256828_1002410_pt1 | contig 11135 bp, 10 predicted proteins | sample CV88metaG_FD_185993 | JGI IMG/M metagenome (GOLD analysis project Ga0256828, IMG submission 185993) | Hydrothermal vent microbial communities from East Pacific Rise, Pacific Ocean - CV88 | ecosystem: Environmental > Aquatic > Marine > Hydrothermal vents | place: Pacific Ocean: East Pacific Rise... | reverse complement strand
ATTGAAAGTGCTGTTTTAATTTTTGTATCTTTTTTTTCTATAATAAGATCTGCATGTGATATTTTATTTTCAAAAACAATTTGTTCTCCAGAGGGTAAATATATTTTGTCACATTGTCTTAAAAGTTCTGTTAATCTTCTGTGCTTATGCAGATATATATGATCTGACTCATCTTCCCAACTTATATTATAAAAGTCCTCCTCTTTTGCCAGTTCAAATTCGTGAAGAATCTCTCTGTCAATACCATTGTATACTCTATAATCTAGCTCTTTAAAGGGTTTTAATTTGGTATTGCATATTTCAAGATAGGCACCGTTTTTATCTGTAAATAAGACATATTTTAGTGAGCTTCTCTCTTTCGCTCTTGTTAAAAAACTGTTTTCTTGTTTAAATATTTCCAACATTGTATCATCCAAAATAATAAATATTTGATATAATACACCAATATGATAAATTTCAGAGGTTTTTTATGGGTTGGACATGTCAATATGATCATAAAGGGTATTGTAAACGCTTGAAAACTCAGTGTATACCAGGTCTTAAAGGGTGTATTTTGCAAACACATGATGGGATTGTCTTTAGTTCTCCACCTTCAAAAAAAACAGATGAAGAACCAAAAGAGCAAACTCAAGTAGTGGAGATCGATTTTGCGGCACTTGCAAGGTCAAACTAGACCTTGCATTTTGAGCCCATTTACTTCGAAGATGAAGCTGTTGCGTTATTTTTAAAAGATTTAAATTTATTTATAAGCTCTTCAAAAAGTTTTTCAGCTTTGTTTTTTCCTTTGATCTCTTTTTCAACTTTTTCTATAGTATCATCAAGAATTTTATATGTTACATCACTTGAGCTTGTATAACCTAAAAGCTCTGCTTTTTTAAGCTCTTTTTTTGCAAGTTCAAGATGTTTGAGAGCTTGTTCTTTGTCTTTTTTTGCGATTTTTTGTGCATCTGCTATAAGGGCATCAGCTGTTATAAGAGGGATAGGAACTACAACTGTTGTATGAACAAGTGTTGAAAGTGCCATTTGTAATACATCTTGAGCCTCTTTTGTTTTACCGTCATGCAAATATGAAGCTGCCAGTTTTAAAGCTTGTGGGTATGAAGCAAGTGGTAAGCTTACTGTATTGATATCTATTTCACTTTGTAGTGTGTTGAGTAATGTTCTTGCTTCTTGAACTTTACCATCATCAAGTAAGTTTTGGATACTTTTAATGGTTGTTTTTATAGTTGAAACATCTGCTTGAAATTCAACGGCATTGATATTAACATCAATAGGAAGCATCATTGGAGCATCTTTTTTTGCAAGCGTTACTTCAAGTTTTCCTATCGCTTTTTCTATATCTTTTTGTGCTGCATCTTTTTTATTGTGTGCAATTTCATCTAATACTTTTTGAGTAAGCATTACAGCCTCAACAGCTTCTTTGACAACATTTGTTTTTGAGTTGTTTTTTGCATCTTTTTTAGCAACTCTAAGGGCATCAGTAGAGATTGTTTTTGAGCTTGTAGCAAAACTGTTTGTTACTAAAAGTGAAGCTACTAAAACCGAACCTAATATTTTTTTCATTTTTTCTCCTTTGAAAAATAATTTTTGTTTTTCTAAGTGCAATTGTAGAAGAAAAAGAAATAATTTTATGCTACTAAAGTGGCATTTATGTTAAAGATAGAAACACTTTTTTGAATTGATGAAAAAATAACCATTTATTGTTACACTGTTGGTTTTTTTTAAGATATACTACATACAGAAATTTAATTTTTTAGGAGACCTATATGGGAAAGTTTGTTAACAATATAGATGAGTTCTTTACTTTTTGTGAAGAAAATGAAGTAGAGTTTGTAGATCTTAGATTTACAGATATTAAAGGTGCTTGGCATCATCTTACTTACAGAATGAGTGCTGTAGGAAAAGAAAACTTAGAAAATGGTTTCCCATTTGATGGTTCATCTATTGAAGCATGGCAACCTATTAATAAATCAGATATGATTTTAAAGCCAGATGTTCCAACAGCATTTTTGGATCCATTTACTGCTGATCCGACTGTTATTCTTTTCTGTGATGTATTTGACATTTATGAAGGGGAACTTTATGAAAAATGTCCAAGATCTATCGCAAAAAGAGCGTTGAAGTATGCTGAAGAATTAGGAATTGCCGATGCAGCTTATTTTGGACCTGAAAATGAATTTTTCATCTTTGATGATGTAAAATTTATTGATAATATCAATGAAGCAGGATATAAAGTAGATACTGAAGAGGGTGAGTGGAACTCAAATACTGACTATACAAAAGACGGTATGTATAACACTGCTCACAGACCTGGAACAAAAGGTGGTTATTTCCCAGTAGCTCCAAATGATTCTATGGTAGATTTAAGAGCTGAGATGATGCAAGTGTTAGAGCAAGTTGGTCTTGAAGTTGTTCTTGGTCACCATGAAGTTGCTCAAGGTCAAGGGGAAATCGGTATCGTTTTCTCTGATATTATCGGTGCAGCTGATAATGTTCAAAAATACAAATATGTAGTAAAAATGATCGCGCACCTAAACGGTAAAACAGCAACATTTATGCCAAAACCACTTTATGGTGATAACGGTAACGGTATGCATACGCATCAATCACTTTGGAAAAATGGGAAAAACCTTTTCTATGAAGAAGGAAACTATGGAAACCTCAGTAAAACTGCACTTGATTATGTAAGTGGTATCTTCCACCACGCTCACGCAGTTGCAGCATTTACAAATGCTTCTACAAACTCATATAAAAGACTACTTCCAGGTTTTGAAGCTCCAAGTATCCTTACTTACTCTTCTCAAAACCGTTCAGCTTCTTGTCGTATTCCTTACGGTGCAGGAGAAAAAGCTACAAGAATTGAGATGAGATTCCCAGATTCAACTGCTTGTCCTTACCTTGCATTTGCTGCTATGATGATGGCTGGTCTTGACGGTATCCAAAAAGGTGGTTATGATATGGTTGGTCCTATGGATGAAGATCTTTTCGAACTTTCACTTGATGAGATTCGTGAAAAAGGGATCCCTCAAATGCCACATACTTTAAGAGAGGCTGTTGAAGCACTTATTAAAGATAATGATTTCTTAAAACCTGTATTTACTGATGAATTTGTTCAAACTTATCAACACTATAAATTTGAAAGAGAAATCTGGCCAGATGAAGGTCGTCCAACAGCTTATGAGTTTAAAACAACTTATCAATGCTAGTTTAAAAGAGGAGCTATTCCTCTTTTAAAAATCTAACTGCTCTTTTATCAACCCAAAAAACCGGTTGAAAAAAACTTCCCTCTACAAATCCTACATGCCCACCATGATCATAGAGTTCAAACTGAATATATTTTGAGAGATCTTTTTCTTTTGGTAAAACTTTTTCACTCATAAACGGATCATCTTTTGCATGGATAATAAGTGTTGGTTTCTGAATATCTTGTAAAAAATAAAATGAAGATGATTTTTTATAGTACTCTTTTGCATTTTTAAAACCATGGATTGGCGCAGTATAGAGCTCATCAAATTCCCAAAATGTTTTTATCTTTTGAATTTGTTGTTTTGTAACACCTACATCAAACTGAGAAGCTTTTCGTTCCAACAGGGGTTTAAGGGTATCTAATAGATAAGTTTGATAGATTTTTGAAAAACCTTTGTTGATCTCATTTGCACAGATATCAAGCTTAAAAGGTGTGCTTATGGCTACCGCTTTTGATACTAAAGAGTGTTCTTTTTCTTCTCCAAGATATTTTAAAAGCACATTTGCACCCAAAGAAAATCCTATGGCATAAAGCTTTTTTTGGTTTACATGTAAACTTTGCAAAAACTCTCTTAAATCTTGTGTATCTCCACTGTGATAACTTCGTGCAGAGTTGTTTGGTTTGTCTCCACATCCTCTAAAATGCATTACAACAGGAGAATATCCATTTTTTGCAAGATTTTGCACTAAAGAGGATATATAAGGGGAACGGTAAGAACCTCCAAGACCGTGAAGGATTACTACAACAGGTTTTGAGAGATCTTTTTTATACCAAAACGGTTCTATAAAATCACCGTCACTCAGCCAAAAAGTCTCTTTTTCAAACTCTAAGAGCTCCTTTTTTTTAAAAAGTGTCGCAAAAAGGGTCTGAATATGTCTGTTTTTTAAATATAGAGGTGGATTAAACATTAAATACAACTTTGATTTTTTTGTTATTGTAACACTAATAGATAACTTTTGCTATAATTGCATACTTTAAAAGAGTTCAAGTAAGAAGGAAAAAAACAATGAGTATGATGGATAAAATTCCTCACGGAAAATACAAACCATATCCAAAGATAGATTTGCCAAATAGAAAATGGCCGGATAATGTGATAGAAAAAGCACCGATTTGGTGTAGTGTTGACCTACGAGACGGGAATCAGGCACTTATCAATCCTATGAATCTTGAAAAAAAACTTGAACTCTACAACCTCCTTCTTGAGATCGGATTTAAAGAGATAGAAGTAGGTTTTCCTAGTGCATCTAAAGTAGAATTTGAATTTTTGCGAAAACTTGTTGATGATAAATTGATCCCTGATGATGTAACGGTGCAAGTGCTTGTTCAAGCAAGAGAACATTTAATAGAAAAAACTTTTGAAGCATTAAAGGGTGTTAAAAAAGCAACAGTTCATTTGTATAACTCTACAAGCATAGCTCAAAGAAAGATCGTCTTTAAAAAAGAAAAACAAGAGATTATCGATCTTGCGTTAGCGGGTGTTGATATGATCAAAAAATATGAAAAAGATCATCAAGGAGAGATTCAACTTGAGTATTCACCTGAGAGTTTTACGGGAACTGAGCTTGAGTTTGCGGCAGAGATCTGTAACAGAGTGACACAGCGTTGGGGGATTAGTGCAAAGCGTAAAGTGATCATCAATCTTCCTGCAACCGTAGAGATGGCAACACCTAATATTTATGCGGATCAAGTTGAGTGGATGGGAAGACATTTGGATAATCGTGAGCATATTTTGATCTCAACTCATACCCATAATGACCGTGGAACAAGTGTAGCAGCAACAGAGTTGGCACTACTCGCTGGAGCAGACAGAGTTGAGGGAACACTTTTGGCAAACGGAGAAAGAACGGGAAATGTTGATATCATCACTTTGGCACTCAATATGTTTACTCAGGGGATCGATCCACAACTTGATTTTAGTGATCTTCCTCATATAGCCGATGTAGTGAAAAGAGTAACAGAGCTTCCTATTCATCCAAGACATCCTTACATTGGTGAGCTTGTTTATACGGCATTTAGCGGAAGTCATCAAGATGCGATCAATAAAGGTTTGGCATACCAAAAAGCAAAAGAGGATCCTTTTTGGGAAGTACCATACTTACCGATCGATCCAAATGATGTTGGACGAACCTATGAAAGTATCATCCGTATCAATTCACAGTCTGGAAAAGGGGGAGTAGCGTATATCTTAGAGCATGACTATGGATATGTACTCCCTAAAAAAATGCACCCAGAAGTTGGAAGAATAATTCAGGCACTTAGTGATAGAGTCGGAAGAGAATTAACAAATAAAGAAGTATATGAAGAGTTTTATAAAAGTTATTTTCAACCAAAAGAACATATAACATTTAAAGATTTCAGTGTAACAACTACAGATCAAAAAGCTACATGTAAACTTTGCTATCTTTATAAAGGTAAAGAGATGGAAGTTATAGGAGAAGGGAACGGTCCTATAGATGCCTGTAAAAATGCATTGATGCAAAACTATCCACATAAGTTTGCTATCGCTTCGTACTATGAACACTCTTGTGGAGATAAAAGCAGTGCAAAAGCAGTAGCATATATAGAAATAACCTCTGATGAAGTATATAGTTGTTTTGGAGTTGGAAGTGATAATGATATAACAAAAGCTTCTGTAAAAGCTTTGTTTTCAGCACTTAATCGTGCTTTTATCGAATAAAAGGAAAGATCATGGATAATGCCGGAAAGTTCCATATACTTATAGTTGATGATGAAAAGCTAAATATTGAACTGGCGGCAGTTTATCTTAAAGAGGAGGGATACAAACTCTCTTTTGCTACAAATGGTATGAGTGTTATAGAGGGATTGGAAAAACGAAATGTTGATCTGATCCTTTTAGATATCAATATGCCTGAAATTGATGGTTTTAATGTTGCCAAAGCACTTAAAAAAGATCCACAAACAAAAGATATCCCCATCATCTTTTTAACCGCACAAACTGATATAAGCTATGTTTCCAAAGCTTTTGAAGTTGGTGGAGTTGATTATATTACCAAACCTTTTAATGGAGTTGAGTTAAAAGCAAGGGTAAAAACTCATCTTGAGAATGTAGCTTATCTTCAAGAGATCAAAGAAAAGCAAAGTAAACTTGCACAACTCAGTATTACCGATCCGCTTACAAAGCTTTATAACTTTTTATATTTTGATACACAGTTAAAAAAGTATCAAAGTGAAAAAGAGGAATTTTGGTTTGTGTATGTCAAGATTAACCGTTTTGATACGGTTAATTCATTGTATGGTTTTACAAAAGCAAATAGGATTTTGAAAATGTTTGCTAAATTACTTCAAGAGAGTATGCCAAAAAACAGTACTGTGGCACGACTTTATGGTGTTGGTTTTGGAGTGCTTACAAATAATTATGAACTTAAATATATGCAAAAACTGTATAAAAATATGGAAAAAAGTTTTATCTCAAAACTGACTGAACTTGGAATATCTGATTATTCTATTATATTTTATAATGTAGATAGACCTTTCAAAGATACTGATCAGCTATATAAAAAGATGCAAAATGCTCTTAAAGAGGTGCTAGAGGAAGGGAAAAAGTACGAATTTATTTCAAGATCTTAATATCATTGATATTCTACTAGGTTTCTTCCTTTATTTTTAGCGAGATAGAGTGCTTTATCAACTCTTTCTATAAGTGAATAATATGAATCAGTCATTCCAACACTTGTGACACCAAGACTTATAGTGATGGAAAGATCTGTGTTTTTACATGTAAAGATATGTTTTTGTATCTTTTGTCGAATCCGTTCAGCCAGTTTTAATGCACCGGCGATATTTGTGTTTTGTAATACTATAACAAATTCTTCTCCACCAAATCTTGCACATATGTCAGCTGTTCTTAATGTCTCTTTTACTAAAGAAGCAAGCTCTTTAAGAATATGATCACCACATAAATGTCCATGAGTATCGTTAATGCGTTTAAAAAAATCTATATCAAACATAATAATAGAAAATTTTTCTTTTTTATATCGTAAAAACTGTGCTAAATATTGTGCAATGAACTCTTGAAGTTCTTTTTTTGTATAACATCCTGTTAATGAATCAAATAAAGAATTGTTTTTGGATGATTCAAGTAAAGAAATAAGTGGTTTTGCATGTTGCAAGGTATAAAAAATATAATCTTGTGTTGTATTTCTTAAGATGGAAAAATCTTGATATTCCATAACAAGAGGAGAAAGAGGAAGATGAAAAAGTTCTTCCCACAGTTTAGATAGATCATTAGGAGATTTTATATCTATTTTGTCAAATGGAGGATTCTGAACTTTTTGAATAATTTCTCCTGTTTGTTTATCTAATACAATCAAAAGAGGAAAAAGTTTATGGTAAATATTATCCAATCTTATTTCCAAGTACTTGCATCAGAGCTTGTTTTGTTGTTGAAAAAGTTTTTACATCACCCAAAGAGATATCAAGATGAGTTAAACTTTTTGCTATGTTTTTAGTGATCCCAGTAAGTAAAGGGGATGTTCCCATAAAATGGATAGCGTTACTTAGTTTTATAAGTTGGTTGGCAGTTTCGGAGTTCATATCAAAAATTGCACTGATATCTACGATAACATAACGGGTAGTTTTTTGTTCTAGATTTTCAAGTACTTTATCGATGATCTTCAGTATTCTGTCTGAATCAAGTGTTCCGACAATACTTACCATCATAATCCCCTCCCATATTTCAGATATAGGGGCTTCTCTTTGAGAAAGTTCCTCAACAGATTGGGTTTGAAATTTTTTATGTGTGTTTATTATTTCAAGTGTTAGACTTGAGGTCATAGCTTCAAAAAATGCAGTTAGTGGCTGGATAGTTGTATAGCTGAGTTTTCCAACTTCATCAAGCCTTCGTAAGATAGGAAACTTTAAAAAGCATGTATAAACACTATCTTGAAAATTAAAAAAACGATCAACACCAATCACTTCTTGTAATTTTATAAGAAAATGTTTTAAAGCTTGTGATTCATCACTTTTTGAATTTAATCCAGTTGCTATACACTCTTCAAAAAAACCTAAAAAATCATCATAATAACGATACTGTTCATTTTTTTCTTCATCACTGAAGTATTCTAGCCAATATTCTATAAGAGATTCGCTTTCATCTCTGACTATTGATAGAAGTTGTTCTTGAAATTCTTGTTGCATTTTTATTCCTTTGGTGATATCACTAATACAGAACTGTCATCATGTCCGTCTGAACAAAAATAATTGATGCCAAGTGCTATGATTAGGTTTGAGTATTTTAAAATCTCAGTTGTAAGAAGTTTTTTAAGTTGCTGTTTACTAATACCATCTGTTGTAAGTAATAGCTTTTCATTGATATCCAAAGTATAAGTTTGGTGAAATATCGTATCAAACTTTTCACCAACTATTCCCTTTGCAAGTATTGTCATTTGATTTTCATTCAAATCACAATGCCATAGAGCAATATTGCCTACACCACATACAGAGATATGATTTTTAACTATTTCAATCAAAGAAAAAACAGCACTTCTTAAATGTTCTTTTTTAATTGTATCGTGAACCATCTTAAAAAAATCTTCGATAATAATACAAGAAAGTAAAGTTGAGAAAAATAAAGCAATAACCTTCTTTGCACTTTTTTGAGCTTTGGCATTATGACCGCTTGCATCTCCAAAAAGTAAGAATTTTCCTTTTTGTGCAAAAAAATCTCCATTATTATCTTCGTTTATGAAAGGAATAGTATAAAATAAAACATTGTCTTGTATATTTTTGGGATATATTAATGCTATAGTACCATGGAGATTTTTTTGATCAAGAGTGAAAAGTTCAAAGGTAAAGTTCTCTTTTTGTGAGAGTTGATACAAACCAAGACCTAGAGAATTTTTTGCAGTAGAGTGTCCTCTACTAACAGCAAGGTCAGTATTTGTAATTCCTTTTCCCTTGTCTAGGGCAGCTATAAAAAGTGCTGTTTGCTCTTCTAAGATAAAAATTTCACCACCTTCTGTATGTTTTAATAGATTTGTTGCAAGCTCCATCGCCGCTAGTTCCATAAATGTTTGGTCATTGAATTTATATTTGTTAATGGAGTGTTTTAAAAAGATAAGATCACTTCTTTGGAAAATTGGTATTTTTTCTATAATTTTCATAGAAGATATCCTAATTCTTTCTCTATATTTTTTGGCAATGGCTTGTTTTTTATAAAAAAATGAAATTCAAATAAAACTCCAACATCGAGTTTAAACTGTTCCAAAATCTTTTGAAGTTTAAAAGTTAAAAAATCACTTCTCTGAGAAATAAACAAGATTGCAAAACGGTCTGCATGCACTCTTGCTACATAAAGGTCTTTGTATTTTGGTTGATTTGGAGTTGTTTGTATTTCAAATTCACTTTTGAGTAAGGTTGAGAGCTTTTTTAAGAGGTTGTCTCCTTTTTGTAAACCATAAACTTGATTGTATTGTTTAAATCCCTTAATATTGATCTCTCCAAAAACTACATGGAAACCAAGTTCTTTTGTCTTTTGCAGTACGGCTAAAATACCATCACGATTTAAGAGTGTGGTGAGTGGATCGGTAAAGAAAAAATTGTTTCTTAGGCTATCTAACTGTGGATAAGAAAGGATACCTAAAGTTTCTTTTTGGATTATTCCAAAATTTGTAATAAAAGGGATAAAACTTTGAAAAAGTTGTGGGTCAAACTTGTTATTTATTTTTTGCAACAGTTTTAAGGTTTTTTCTTTAGATAAGGCACTTCTATAAACACGATTTGTTGTAAGGGCATCCCAAACATCACATAAAGATAATATTCTGGCATAAAGAGGAATCTTTTCCCCTTTAAGTCCATGGGGATAACCACTACCGTCATAATTTTCATGATGATATCGAACAGCATTACTTAAAAAAGAGTATTTTGGGATGGTACTGACAATCTCTCCACTTATTTGGCTGTGAAGTTTGATAAAATCAAATTCTTGAGGATCAAGTTGGGTCGGTTTAAGTAAAATGGAATCGGGAATCCCTATTTTTCCAAGATCATGCAATAATCCCGAGATAAAGAGTTCATCTTGTGTTTTTTGTGAATATCCTAAAAACTTTACAAATTCTCTTGCATAAGTACCTACTCTTTGGGAATGCCCTTGAGTATAAGAATCTCTTAGTTCGATGGTGCTGATGAGAGGAATAAGATCTTTATACTCGTTTTGCAAATTACCTCTTTTTTACAGTTTATCGATTTGAGATTCGATTGTATCGATATGTTGATAAATCTCTTCTTTTAAATTTTCTTGTTCTTCTGTATTTAATTTATCAAAATCTTTTTCACCTTGCTCGCATAGATTGTAAAGATGAGTAAGTCGCATATTCCCAACGGCACCTTTTAAACGGTGAAGGGTCTCTTTTGTTAAACCATTTTTTTCAAACTCTTCTTTAACATTTTGTAATGTTTCTTTCAAACTTTTAAAAAGGGTTTTTATAATATTTGTATCTGAGATAGAAAGTGCTTTTGCGACTTTATCCAAATCGATAGTATCAGTTATTAAAGGTTCATCTAAAGTGTTTTGTGTTTCTACATGTAAATATGTAGCAAGAATCGCATCTAGCTCACTTGGAACGATAGGTTTGTTTAGTGTATCATTAACCCCTGCTTCTTTAAAACTTTTCGTATCTGATTCTATAACATTCGCTGAAAGTGATACTATAGGTTTACGATATCCTTTTGAACGAAGTTTTTTTGTGGCAGTTATCCCATCCATAACCGGCATGTTTATATCCATAAGAATAAGGTCATATTCTTCATCTTCAAGAGTATCAAGCAGTTCTTGACCGTTATTTACTACAGTATGCTCAATCCCTCTTTCTTGAAGCATTATAGAGATAAGTAGTTGATTGGTAGGGTTGTCTTCAGCTATGATGATATT
>Ga0256828_1002409_pt1 | contig 11136 bp, 13 predicted proteins | sample CV88metaG_FD_185993 | JGI IMG/M metagenome (GOLD analysis project Ga0256828, IMG submission 185993) | Hydrothermal vent microbial communities from East Pacific Rise, Pacific Ocean - CV88 | ecosystem: Environmental > Aquatic > Marine > Hydrothermal vents | place: Pacific Ocean: East Pacific Rise... | reverse complement strand
TCGGGAATTGTCGTTTTGTGAAAGCCGTTTATAGAAAATAGTTGAAGTGCTGTTTGTATAATGGATTCTCGTTTTAAAGCTTTTTTATCTAACTTATCCACAAATGTCCTTTTGAGTAGGTTTGAATAGTTATTTTATCACAATTTGGTTTGAAAGCTAATGATTTGTATTATCGTATTGAAAAATTTAAATTATATCCAGATAGACAACCATATAAGATTGACAAAAAAAGGTTTAGAAGTAGCCGATAAAGCTAAAAGATAAAAATATGGCACACCCATCAGGATTCGAACCTGAGACCTTCGGTACCGCAAACCGATGCTCTATCCAGCTAAGCTATGAGTGCCCAAAAAGAAGTTGCGATATTTGGTTAGGCGAATTATAGCCAAAAAAGCTTTACTTTTCAAGTAAATTCATCTTGGCAAAGAGATTTATAGCATCTTTATTGGATATAAAAGTGTGATTATATGGGTGTTCTAACTCAACACTCTCATAACAACTCAAGTCAAATCTCTTTTTTAACTCCTTAGCGTGAGTTCCAAAAAGTATCAAAGTTATATCACGATTGGCTAAATCTTCCAAAATAACTTGTATAAAACCTCTCCACTCTTTTATATGTTCTCTTGATGATTTTTTATCTGTAAATATTAAAGCTGTATTGAGTAAAAGCACACCATTTTTCTCAAAATTTAATCTAAGCTCATCTATTGAGTTGATAAGTGGTGATTTATCTACTCGTAAGATAGCCTCTTGAGATGTATCATCTACACTTAAATCACCTCTAGCCACAAGTGCCATTTTGATAAAGTTTCTCAAGCTTGTAGCACGATTTACCTCTTTACTTAGCCCTTTTTGTGAAAATATCTCTTTAACATTTGTATCTATAAAGGCATACCCTCCAGCACTCTGCTCTCTTGGGTATGGGTCTTGTCCAAAAAGTATATATTTAACACTCTCTTTTGGCAAAGTTTTAAAAGCGTTGAGATAGTTATCTTGTTTTGGGATATAACCACTATCGGCTTTTAAAAACTCTCTATACTCATCACTTAAAGCATCTTTGGCTCTAGAGAGAGTCTCACTCCAACTACTCTTCATCTATCTTTTCATTTTTAATCTTATCAAACTTGATAACAAGCTCAACTTTACTCATAGGGATATCAAGCTTTTTAACTATCTCATCTTTATTAAGCCCCTCATCTAAGAGTTTCATAACCTTTTGACTTACAGTCAAATTCTCCAACACATCTTTAACTGCTACACGAGATGCCTTAAAATTCTCTATACTCTCTGTTTTTAACTCTATAATCTTTTTTAATTTTAAACTCTCATTCTCTAACGCTTTAATCTTCTGCTGTTGTAAAACAACAAATCCAATCAGAGCGATAACAACTAAACCCAATAGATATATCATATAGTAACCTCCACTATTATAAGTATCAAGAAGACAAAGCCCAAGTAACCATTGACTGTAAAGAAAGCTTTGTCAATCTTTGTAAAATCTTTATTGACAAGATAGTGTTCATATCCTAACATCAAAGCTGAGAATATGACACTAAGCCAACCAAACAGCCCCAAAGAGGCACTCGAGACAAACATCGCCCATAACAAGATGGTAAGAGTGTGAAACAGTTTTGCTATAAGCATAGTATTTTTTGCTCCAAATCTTGATGGGATAGAGTGAAGGTTGTGTTTTTTGTCAAACTCTATATCTTGTAAAGAGTAGAGTAAATCAAATCCAGCAACCCAAAACATAACACCAAATGCCAAATAGAGCGACCATATAGTTATCTCTCCAGTTACAGCAACCACCCCAGCAATAGGTGCTAAACCTAAAGAGATACCAAGTATCAAGTGAGCCAAAGCACTAAATCTCTTAAATAGTGTATAAGCACCTAGTACTAAAAGTATAGGGATTGATAGCTTAAATGCCAAATCATTGACAAAGAAAGCGACAACTATAAATGCTAAAGCGTTGATAACTATAAATGCCACCATCTGAGTAGTACTTACTCTACCATCTACTGATGGACGGTTTTTGGTACGAGGATTTAACACATCTATATCTCTATCGAGATAACGATTGACTCCCATGGCAAAATTTCTAGCAGATATCGCAGCTAAAGTACCAAGGAAAAAGAGTTTCCAACCAAACCAACCACCACTAGCTACAAACATAGCAATAAATATAAAAGGTAGAGAGAATATAGAGTGTTTAAACATCACCAATTCAGAAAAATCATTCAACTTTTTGAGTAAACTTTTATTCAACCTCTTATCCTTTTATGGGTGTGGGATTTTGATAGTGCTATTTAGTGACCAAGCGATAGCTAAGACAAGCATAGCGATAATCCATACATTAGTGATAATAGAGTAGGCAAATAGCAGATATAAAACCCACAAAAGTATAGCACCTAGTGGTGTTGGAACACCTGTAAAGTATTTTGCCACCTCTCCAGCATCTACTTTGAGATTAAACTCTATCAATCTTCTCAAACCAGAGATGATATACCACAAAAATACCATACCAATTACCAACAGTTCAACCCCACTACTAAAAGTAGGCTTGATAGCGTAAAAAAGTAAAAATGGAGGCATCACTACAAATGAGAGAAAATCGGCAAAACTATCAAGCTGAATACCATACTCAGTAGATAGTTTAAAGTTTCTTGCCAACTTCCCATCGGCTATATCACAAGCACCAGCCAACCAAGCTAGTATGATAGCTACAAAAAAGTTCTCTTGAACTATAAAGTATATAGCTACAACACCAAGTGTCACATTTAGGTATGTGACTATATTGGCTATATTGAAACGGTTATCTTTATCAAATAAATTCATCTTCTACTCCTGTGATGATATTTTACATTATATATTATTATGTTATCATTTTAGTATGAATGATATAGAACAATTAGCCATCATAGGCTCAACAGCATCAGGTAAAACAGCTCTAGCCATATCAACAGCAAAAAAGATAGATGCCTACATACTATCTCTTGACTCTCTCTCTATCTATAAAGAGATAGATATAGTCTCAGCAAAACCTACAAAAGATGAGAGAGATGGTATCAAACATTTTGGTATAGATGAGATATATCCAAATGAGCCTTTTAGTGTCCAGACTTTCATCGAGTTATATCAAAATGTATATCAACACTGTTTAGATGATAACAAATCTCTCATAATTGTAGGAGGAACAAGCTTCTATCTAAAGATGCTAATAGACGGCATAAGCCCATTGCCTACTATATCAACTAAAACAAGAGATGATACACTATCTATACTAACCGATATAAAAGATGCCTACTCTCTACTTAAGAGTATAGACTCTATCTACGCTTCAAATATCAAAGAGAGTGATAGATATCGCATACAAAAAGCTTTAGAGATTTACCTAGAGACATCTACTACACCAACTGAGTATTTTAGAGCAAATCCTCCTATACCCTACATAAAAGGAGATATGAGTATATATGAGATAGTTTGGGAGAGAGATGAGATTAGAGCTAGGATAAGGCAAAGAACTAAACTTATGATAGAAGATGGTGTGATAGATGAGGTTGCCTATCTTGAGAGTAGATACACAAGAGAACCAAACTGTATGAAAGCGATAGGGATAAGAGAGTGTTTAGACTATTTAGATGGAAAGTTAAATAAAAAAGAGCTTGAAGATAAAATCTCTACAAATACAGCAAGACTTGCTAAGAGACAAAAAACATTTAACAACTCTCAATTTAAAGATATAAAAAGAGCCAATCTAAGAGAGCTTCAGAGGATATTAGGGGTATAAACCCCTAAGTTTTAGATAAACTCTACACCCTTATCACCATCTTCAAGATGTCCGATAACATATCCATCACTATTGGCAAGAACAGTATCAACATCAGCACTATCAACTACCCATACCATACCTACACCCATATTGAATGCTCTAAACATCTCATCTTGCTCAACATATTGACTCATAAACTCAAATATAGGCAATACTCTAATATCATCTCTTTTGATAACAGCTTTGATACCCTCAGGCAATACACGAGGTAGGTTTTCAACCAATCCACCACCTGTAATATGAGCCAATGCTTTGATTTGAGCTTTATTTGCTTTATAATCTTTTACATAGATACGAGTTGGTTCTAGTAGAGTATCAACAAGTGGCTTACCGTTAAAATCACTATCTAAACTCATACCAAGTTTATCAAAAAGAAGTTTTCTAACCAAAGAGTATCCATTTGAGTGGATACCAGAGCTTGGCATAGCGATAAGAGTCTGTCCAGCTTTAACATTTGATACTGTATCCATCTCACTTCTCTCAGCAATACCAACAGCAAAACCAGCCAAATCAAAATCATCTTCACTATACATTCCAGGCATCTCAGCAGTCTCTCCACCAACTAAAGAACACTCACTTCTACGACACCCTTCAGCGATACCAGCTACTACATCTTTAGCATTTTCTGGTAGTAACTTACCTGTTGCGTAGTAGTCTAAGAAGAACATTGGTACACCGTTATTACAGATAAGGTCATTTACACACATAGCTACCAAGTCGATACCAACGCTATCTAGTTTTCCACTCTCGATAGCAATTTTCAACTTTGTACCCACTCCATCAGTAGCAGATAAAATCACAGGCTCTTTATATCCTGAAGGTAGAGCATAAGCACCAGCAAATGAACCTATACCACCTATAACATTACTATCAAAAGTAGATTTTACATCAGACTTGATAGCCTCTACAAACTCATTACCAGCATCTATATCTACACCAGCATCTTTATATGAAATATTTGACATTTTTATCCTTTAATATTTATCACAAGGAGGGAAGAGTTTTCTCAAAAAAATCAAACCAGGGCAAATACCAGTAACTCCAGCAAAAAAGAGTATAAAAGCCATAGATACTATCAGTATAAATGCGATGGCAAACATCTTTAACCCTGCCAAAGTCAAAATAGCACCCAACAAAAATGCCTGAACAATCCGTTGAAGTCTCTCCGCACACAACATAGTTTATCCTTGTAAAAATTTGTAGTATTATATCTAAAAAATATTATGTATAAAATCAACTACTATAAGTTCCATCAAAATTTTGATATAATCTATAAAAAAGGGGTTAGATTATGAAATATCTACTGCTAATAGTATCTTTTTTTACTCTAGGGTGTCAAATGATTGACCCTGTTGTTGTGCCACTTGATAGAACTTTTAGAGATATAAATGGTTCATCTACTCTATATGAAAACAATTCTACACATACCAAACTTGGATTTGAAAAAAAAGGGTTAGTTTGGAAAAAAGAGTTTTAGATAGTCAATATATCATCATAGGTGGAGGTGCTTCTGGACTTTGTAGTGCCATACTTTTAGCTAGAAAATCAAAAAAAGTGATGATACTAGAACAAAATAGCAAAGTTGGCAAAAAACTTCTTGCTACTGGTAATGGTAGATGTAATATCACAAATAAAGATATATCAAATAGACATTTTCACTCTGAAAATCCAAAGTTTGTAGATGATGTACTTAAAGGTTTTGGATTTAAAGAGGTAGAAAAGTTTTTCACATCTATCGGTATAGAGTTGGTTGAGCTTGAAGATGGCAAAGTATATCCTATGAGCCTACAAGCTAGTAGTGTAGTCTCCTCTCTTGAGTATGAGGCTCTCTCTCTTGGTGTAGAGATATTGACAGATACAAAAGTAACCTCTATCAAAAAAGATAAAGAGAGCTTTCTTATCACAACTGATGATAGACTCTTTACCTCTAGTAACCTCATCATCGCTACTGGTTCAAGAGCATACAAATCACTAGGAGGAAGTGATAGTGGATATGAGTTTGCCAAAATAGTAAATCACCCACTTATCGATAGATACCCTACTCTAGTACAGTTAAAAAGCTACCAAAACTGGACAAAAGAGTGTAGTGGAGTTAAGATAAAAGCAGAGGTAGAGCTATATTCAAATGGTGAGTTTATCACAAAAATTTTAGATGATGTTCTATTTACTGATTATGGTGTGAGTGGCTTAGCCATCTTAGATATCAGCCGATATGTATCTCAACGGTTAAAATCTTTTGAGTTCTCTACCCTAAAGATAGATACTCTACCAAATATATCCAAAGATAAACTATCCAATATGCTACTTCAACATATCAAAAAAGATAGTAAAAAACCCCTTTGGCTATATCTCAATGGGTTTATAAACCACAAATTGGCAAAAGTTATCATAAAAGAGTCAAAAACAAAAGTAAAATATGAGTCCGAACTTAACCGAAAAGAGGTAGCAAAGATAGTCTATGCGATTAAAAATCTATCATTAGATATAGAAGAGAGTCGTGGATTTGATAGAGCTGAAGTTGTAGCTGGTGGAGTAGATACTAGCTACATAAATCCACACAATCTAGAGTCTAAACTCATACCAAAGCTACACTTTTTGGGTGAAGTTTTAGATGTAGATGGAGATAGAGGTGGTTACAATCTACACTTTGCGTGGGTGAGTGCTATGCGAGTAGCTCTCTAACCACTTCTCTATCATCAAATGGGTATTTTACACCTTTTATCTCTTGATAGTTCTCATCACCTTTTCCCAAGATAAGCAACACCTCATCATCTTCTAAATCATCTATTGCCATTTTGATAGCCAATCTTCTATCTGGTGTTGCTACAACATTCTCTTTACCTTTTAACCCTACTAAGATATCTTCAAGTATCATCTCAGGAACTTCATCTCTAGGGTTATCACTCGTTACATATATCTTTTTAGCAAATCTACCAGCTACTGCTCCCATACGAGCTCTTTTACCCTTGTCTCTATTGCCACCTGCTCCAAAAACTACCACTATATCTTTATCTTTTATAGAGTTTAATACTTGAAACATACCATCATCTGTATGGGCAAAATCTACGATAATAAGAGGAGAAGTTGATATAACCTCCATTCTACCAGCAACACCAGCAAAATTTTCAACCATATCACATATCTCTTGTAGAGGTTTTTGTGTAAGTATCTTTACAGAAGCTATACCAGCTAAAAGATTTGATAAGTTAAAAAGCCCTACCATAGGTGATGAGAATGTAGCCTCTTCACCAAGATATTTTACTCCTGCTACGATACCATTTAGTAGCGAATATGCTTGAACTTTTAAAGAAGATGGTTCATCTATACCATAACTTTGTGCGTTTTTTGGGTTGTATGTGATATTTTTTATATCATCTTTATTGAGAAGTTTAGGAGTCTCATCAGCAAAAAATAGACTCTTTACTCGTCTATACTCCTCTACACTCTTGTGGTAATCAAGATGGTCACTTGTCACATTTGTATGTACCTTAAGCGCAAAACTTAAATCCTCTATACGATTTTGGTCTATCGCATGTGAGCTAACCTCCATCACAAAATATTCACAACTATACTCTGCTGTTAATTTCATATTGTAAAGAGTCTCTAGTATTGATGGTGTAGTCATACTCTTATCTACTACTCTCTTATCAGTAGCAAATACTCCTCTAGTACCTTGTAATCCCACTTTATAACCCAAATCTATAAGCAAAGAGTATATAGTAGCTGTTACTGTTGTTTTACCATTTGTACCAGTAACACCTACAACTTTCATAGACTCTAATCCCCATATACCCATCAACTCTTTAGGAGTTATATATGTTGGCTTCGAGTCTAAACTCTCAAAATATCTACTATTTTGTGCTGTTTTTATAAAAAGTACATCTTCTGCTATATCAGCTGTATTATCACTAATAGCACTATAAACTACACCTCTATATTCAATCTCTATATCTATTTTCACTTTTTTACCTCTATCGATTCATACAAGTCCAATATATCTTGGTCATATCCAAAAGTTGGAGCAGTAGAATCCAGATAACCCAATGCCATCTGAGTAAAGCCCTCTTTTGCCAAACTAGATACAAAATCTATAAACTCATCTTTTTTTGTTATGATAACTTTTGTAGAGAACATTATATCCTCAAATGCTTCCTTAAAACTACCTCTATCCTCTATCAACTGGATAAAATCCTCATAACGGATACCATCAGCATACTCTACTTGCTCTTTAATCGCATCACCTAATAGCATCTCTAAAGCATACTCTCCCTCAGATAGAGAATCTATAAGTCTTTTTATCACAGCAACAGCATCATCACTCTCTTTTTTGATAGTGTGATAGTACTCAAACAGAGCTTGTGCCTCATCAGCACTCTCCATACCCAAATCACAAAGATAAACCCCAACCATAGCATCACTATTCTCTGGCATATCTTTTAAGATTAGACTATAATCCAATAGAGCATCTTGAAAATTACCACTAAAAACTTTACTCTCTGCCATCTCTAAAAGCTTTTCTATACTTAACTTAGCCATATTATCCCAACTGTTCTAATTTATCTTCCCACCCTTTTGGTACATTCATCACTGTAATATCAGGGTGAATTAATGTCTTAAGCTGTCTCTCTACTCCAAACTTCAAAGTAGTACCAGCACTTCCACAACCTACACAAGCACCTTGAAGTTGAACATATACAACACCGTCTTTAACTGCTATAAGCTCAATATCTCCTCCATCAAGCTTAATAGATGGTCTTACATTCTCAATAACACTCTCAACAGCAGGCAATAAATCTTCATCACTAAAAGGTAACACTATATATCCTTTAAAATTATTAATTTTTTATATTAGCATAAATATGTTTGTATTCAAAAGGTAACATCAGAGCAAAAAGTTAAAAAGGGGGGAAAGGGAAAATTAAACAAACAAGGAGTTATAACAAAAAGCTCTAAAAAGAAGTTACCTTTTCTAGGTACAATTATACACCATAGCAATAAATAGAGAGTAAATAAAAAAACAACTTTTATTAATGAAAAATCAATGAAATTATAAAAATATAGCTAACCAAAAGGTAGCATTAGAGCAAAAAGTTAAAAAGGGAAAGTAAACAAACAAGGAGTAAACAAAAAGCTCTAAATCTTAGCTACCTTTTCTAATAGAATTATAACACTATCTAATCAATCAAGAGTTAATCACTATATATACAATATTAATGGTTTATCAACAAAAAGTTCATAGTTCAAAATCTTTGATATAGCAAACTTTGGATATAATCGCGATAAAATATATTATATAGGAAACATTTTAATGCAAAAAATTAAGAATATTGCCGTTATCGCCCATGTTGACCACGGTAAAACTACACTAGTTGATGAACTTCTTCAACAGTCAGGAACATTTGAATCTCACCAACAAGTAGATGAGAGAGTTATGGATAGCAATGATATCGAGAAGGAAAGAGGGATTACAATCCTATCTAAAAATACAGCTATCACTTACAAAGACCATAAAATCAACATCATAGACACTCCAGGCCACGCCGACTTTGGTGGAGAAGTTGAGAGGGTTTTAAAAATGGTAGATAGCGTTTTGATGCTAGTTGATGCTCAAGAGGGTGTTATGCCTCAAACAAAATTTGTACTAAAAAAAGCTATCGAGTTAGGACATGTTCCTGTTGTTGTTATCAATAAGATTGATAAAGATGGAGCTGAGCCTGATAGAGTTTTAGATGAGATGTTTGACTTACTAGTAGCACTTGATGCGAATGAAGACCAACTTGAGTTCCCTGTGCTTTATGCTGCTGCTAGAGATGGTTATGCTAAATGGGATTTAGAAGATGAAAACAAAGATATGACACCACTATTTGAGGCTATCTTAGAGCATGTTCCATATCCAACAGGTTCAGCTGATAATCCTACTCAAGCACAAGTATTTACACTAGATAGTGATAACTTTGTAGGTCGTATTGGTATTGCTAGGATATTTAACGGTAAAGTTAAAAAAGGTGATGAATATACACTTGTGAAAGCCGATGGAAGTAAAAAGAAGAGCCGTGTAAGTAAACTTATCGGGTTTAAAGGGCTTGACCGTATAGATATAGAAGAGGCTGAAGCTGGTGATATCGTTGCTATCGCTGGATTTACAGATATCGATGTAGGTGATAGTGTATGTGATAGTACAAACCCAGTAGCACTAGACCCTCTTCATGTAGAAGAGCCTACTCTCTCTGTTATCATGTCTGTAAATGATGGTCCTTTAGCTGGTCAAGAAGGGAAACATGTAACTTCAAACAAAATCCGTGAAAGACTTGAAAAAGAGATGGAGACAAACATCGCTATGAAGATGGAGCCTCAAGGAGATGCTAGTTTTAAAGTTAGTGGGCGTGGAGAGCTTCAGATTGGTATTTTGGCTGAAAATATGAGAAGAGAGGGGTTTGAGTTCCTTCTAGCTCGTCCTGAAGTTGTTGTAAAAGAGGAAAATGGTGTAAAGATGGAGCCGTTTGAGCACTTAGTTGTTGATGTTCCTGAAGAGTTCCAAGGTGTAGCGATAGAGAAGTTAGGTAAAAGAAAAGCTGAGATGACTTCACTTACACCTATGCCTGATGGTACTGTTAGACTTGAGTTTGAAATCCCTGCGCGTGGGCTTATCGGATTTAGAAGTGAATTCTTAACAGATACAAAAGGTGAAGGGATTATGAACCACTCATTTATCGAGTATCGTCCATATAGTGGAACTGTTGTAAGTAGAACTCCTGGAGCATTGGTAAGTATGGACGATGGTGAAGCTGTGGCATTTTCTATATTTAACCTTCAAGCTCGTGGAACACTATTTATCAAACCTCAAGACAAAGTTTACTCTGGTATGATTATCGGTGAGAGTGCTAGACCTGGTGATTTAGATGTAAACCCATTAAAAGGTAAGCAATTAACAAATATGAGAACAAGTGGAGCAGATGATGCTATCAAACTTGTACCACCTAGACAGATAACACTAGAGTCAGCAATGGAGTGGATAGAAGATGATGAATTAATCGAAATAACTCCAGAATCTATCAGAATTAGAAAAAGAGCATTAGACCCTGTTGTAAGAAAAAGACTTGCTAGAGACAAGAAAAACGCTAAAAAATAAGCACTACCAAAAAGTAACATAGCTCACAAAGAGCTATGTTATACCTAATTAAACTAATTTACCCCTTACTTCCAGGTTTGATAGCTTCACTTTTACCCTCTTTACACATAGGACAATCTTCTGGAGCATACATCTCAAAAGTAAAATCATCTAACGCAAAAAATGGTACATCTTT
>Ga0256828_1002408_pt1 | contig 11137 bp, 8 predicted proteins | sample CV88metaG_FD_185993 | JGI IMG/M metagenome (GOLD analysis project Ga0256828, IMG submission 185993) | Hydrothermal vent microbial communities from East Pacific Rise, Pacific Ocean - CV88 | ecosystem: Environmental > Aquatic > Marine > Hydrothermal vents | place: Pacific Ocean: East Pacific Rise... | reverse complement strand
GCAAAAAACTTTAAGAATAGCAACTATAATATCCCATGCAAAATAAAAACATAAAAACATCAGGCTTTACCCTAGCCAAAGGCAAAGAGCTTAAAGGGGATGATTTTTTTGATGTCAAGAGCATCGGAGGACTCACCATTGCCATTGTGTGTGATGGGGTGGGATCAGCTGATGAGGGAGCTGAGGCAGCCCGACGGGTGACCAACTACCTTATGACCAACTTCAAGAACCGACCCGTAAGTTGGAGTATAGAGAAATCCATCAAAACCTTTATCAGCTCCATTAATGCCATCCTCTACGAGGAGTCCATGGTCAATTATGAACGTCCTGAGCTGGTGACTACCTTGGCGATGGTGATCATTGAGGGGAACCGTCTCTATGGAGCCAATGTGGGTGATACCCGTATCTACATGCAACGCCATGGGGTACTATCACAACTCAACATCGACCATGCCATGGAGGAGGAGGGGTATGATGGGGTACTCACCCAAGCGATGGGGATAGACAAGGAGGTCGATCCCTACTATTTCGAGAATATCATTGCTCCTAAGGATAAGCTACTGCTCTGTAGTGATGGACTCTATACCCTACTGAGCGAAGATACCCTCTCGGAGTATATTGGCAATGGTGCCAACTTCTTGGTCAAGCGTGCGAGCAAGCAGCAAAAGGATGATCTCCCCGATGATACCACAGCTGTGGTCATTAATATCATGGGGATTGACCACTATCAAGCCCTCAAACAACAAGACCTCATCATCCCCCAAAAACTCAGCCAAGGGATGGTGATTGATGGCTATACCTTGGAGCGATCCCTTATCCAAAACAACCGAACGTGGATGTGTAGTAAAAAGGGACAGAACTATGTGCTTAAGTTTGCTCCTATTGAAGCCATTGATGATCCTGTGATGCTCGATCTCTATGTCAAGGAGGCGTGGAACTCCAACCGCCTCAAAGCTGGCTTCTTCCCCAAGGCGATCATCCCCAAAAACCGTACCCATCGCTACTACATCATGACCGCCATTGAGGGGGTTGATCTCAAAGCCTATCTCAAAAAACGCCCCCTGCATGTCGATGATGCGATCAATCTTGGCAAGATGTTACTCAAAATGGGACAGTACCTGCTCAAATTTGACTTGGTGCATGGGGACATCAAGCCTGAGAATATTATGGTCTCGGAGAGGGATGGCAAACACACCTTTAAAGTGATTGATTTTGGCTCCATGACTGAACTCTATAGCATTGACAGCAAAGCAGGTACCCCCTCCTATCTCTCACCTGAACGTTTCACAGGATCGAGTATCAACGAAAACAGCGAAATCTTTGCCATTGGGGTGACACTCTATGAGTCTCTTACGCAGAAGTTTCCCTATGGGGAGATCGAGCCGTTTCAGACCCCCAACTTCAAATCCCCCACCTCACCCGCAAAACAGAACAAAAATATTCCCGATTGGCTCAACTCAGTGATTCTACGATCCATTGAAGCCAACCATGAAAAACGCTATCAGAACTACTCGGAGATGATGTTTGAGATCAGCAATCCCAATAAGGTCAAACCCTACTTTGACAGTACCAAACCCCTCATTGAGCGTAACCCTGAACTCTTCTATAAGATCGGGTTTATCATTGAGTTTATCATTATCTTGGTACTGGTTGCCATGCTGGGTTAATCCTTGGCTCCTGCCTCTCCTGAACGTTTGATCACATAGGTCGTAAAGAGGGGACCTAGCAGCTCATGCACCATCGTGGTGGCGATAATCACATTAAGAATAATGGGTGCCATCACCTCGAAGCCTACCTCATTGTTCAATGAAAGAGCCAATCCTATCGCGATCCCCGCTTGGGGAAAAAGTGCCAATCCCAAATAGTTACGGATATGTAGCGTTGCTTTGCTGAGTTTGGCACCGACCCAAACCCCTCCTATCTTGCCTAAGATACGGAAAAAGACATACATCAATACTACCAGTGGCATACTCAATAAAAAACTGATATTTAGGTGCATCGCGGAGAGGGTAAAAAAGAGCAAGAAGATAATGTCTTTGAGATGGTGATCAAACTCCTCTTTGACTAAGAAGAACTCATTGGAGATGTTTGCCATCACCACCCCCATCACCAGTGAACTAAAAAGTGGCTCCAAACCCCATGAGTCACTCAACCCATACACAATAAAGATCATCCCCAAGGTGGAGGTGGTCTTAATTGTGGGTCGGTTAATAAAGATACGATCAATAAACTCAGAGATCAACGCCCCAACAATCCCCAATGCCACACTAAGCAAAATGACCCAAAAGACCGAAATAAAAGTCATCAAGGAGCATCCATGCGTTCCCATCATTGCTCGGGTTGCGGTAATCACAAAACTAAAAAAGATCAATGCCAAAGCGTTATCCGCTGCCACCACACTAAGCAGAAAGGAGCTAAACCCTCCTTTGGCTCGTAACTCATGAATCACAGCCAAAATGGTAGCAGGGGCGGTGGCTGCTGCCAATCCTCCAAAGAGTAGGGCAATGGTAAGGCGTTGCTCTTCAGCAAATCCCAATCCCAAAAAGTCAAAAAAGAGATAGAAACTCCCCCCCACCAACAAAAAGGTAAACATCGTCTCCAACAGAGAGATAAAAGCGATCTGCCCCCAGACCTCTTTGATGATGTTATAGCGTAAATTAGCTCCCACCAAAACCGCAATCAAAGAGAGGGATAAATCGGTAATAATATGGGTCTCCTCAATAAACTTATAAGAGATAAGTCCCAACACCTCAGGTCCAATAATAAACCCTAAAATTAGATAACCCACCACATTGAGAATCCCCAACTTAGAACTGATCCATTTCATAAATGCACCAAGCACAAAGATGATACCTATATAAAAAAGTGTCTGCATTCGATTCATCACCCCAAAATAAATATTTAATGAATAATACACTATATTTAGCATTTTTAAACCATAAATCCTAATATTTATCTTTTTTTAGGCTTATCTTAGAGAGTATATGGTTAAGTGAGAGGAAAAAGGCAACCATCATGCACCTTAAAACCACTCAACTGCATCACCCTTACCTACAACTTCCTCCCCTTTGCTTTGATAAGGTCTCTCCTACTCCTTTGCGTGATCCTTATCTTATTCATGCCAATAAGGAAGTTGCCAAACTATTGGATATTGATCCAGCGGATCTCTCTGATCCCTCTTTTGTCAAGTTTGTTAATGGGGAGCTTGCCTTGGAGGGGAGCGATCCCTTTGCCATGTGTTATGCGGGTCATCAGTTTGGACACTTTGTCCCTCGCTTGGGCGATGGCAGAGCGATCAATATCGGTACGATCAATGGCTGGCAACTCCAACTCAAGGGATCAGGACAGACCCTCTACTCCCGTCAAGGAGATGGCAGAGCCGTGCTTCGCTCCTCCATTCGGGAGTACCTCATGAGTGAAGCGATGCATGGACTGGGCATTGAGACCACCCGAGCATTAGCCATTATTGGCTCCGATCAAAAGGTCTTTCGTGAAGATTGGGAGTCTACCTCCATTGTGCTTCGCGTCTCCCCCTCTTGGATTCGTTTTGGTACCTTTGAGTACTTTGCCCACAACAACAAACCAGAAGAACTCAAGGCACTGCTTGAGTATGCCATTGAGGAGTGTTATCCTCATCTGAGCATTGAAAAAAACCGTTATCTCTACTTTTTTACGGAGGTGGTGGGCAAAACAGCACGATTGATGGCAACGTGGCAAGCCGTGGGGTTCAATCATGGGGTCATGAACACCGATAACATGTCCATTGCTGGGCTGACCATTGATTATGGTCCCTATGCCTTTTTGGATGATTATAACATCAATCACATCTGTAACCATACCGATCAACACGGACGCTACAGCTTTGGCAATCAACCCCGTATTGGGGAGTGGAATCTTGCAGCCTTGATGGTGGCACTGGCTCCGTTGGTCGATCAGGAGGCGATGGAGCGGGCACACCAACACTATGGACGACTCTACTCTCAACACTTTTTACAACTTATGGGTGCCAAACTGGGACTTACCCACGTCCAAGAAGCTGACCTTGAGTTGATCAAACACCTGCTGGGCATAATGCAAACCCTACAGGTAGACTATACCCTATTTTTCAGAACATTAAGTCACTATCAAGGCAACAGAGAGGCACTGCTTAAACTGGGACTCTACCATCAACCCTTACATGAGTGGTTAGATGATTATGACAAGCGACTGGCAAACAATACCCTCTCAGCAGAAGCACGAAATAAAAAAATGTTAACCGTCAATCCCAAATATGTGTTGAAAAATTATATGCTGCAAGAGGCAATCGAACTTGCCCAAAAGGGAGACTATTCAGGGGTAAATGCCCTGTTTAAGATCGCTCAAACCCCCTATGCAGAGCATCCTGAGTTTGAACGTTGGGCAGAAGCCACGCCCGAAGCATTTAAAAATAAGAAACTAAGCTGTTCTTCCTAAGAGCCTAAGAGAGACTACTCTCCTGCTCTATGGATATCACCCAAACGCTTACAGCTGTCAGCTTGACCGAGATCACACGCCTTTTGGAAATACTCCAAAGCTTTATAGACATCCCGCTCAACCAACGTATTGTGACCATAATAGAGTTCTCCCAATTTATAACAACTCACATCATTATCCAAATCACATGCCTCTTGGGCAGTTTTGATATCGCTTTTGTACTTGATCTCATTGATTTTACTCTCCAAGACATGTCCCAACTTCTGACAACTGTCTTTATCATGAAGCTTACAGGCTTTTTCAAAGAATTTTTCTGCCTTAGCCGAATCTTTTCGTACCCCCAAAGAACCATTTTGATACATGTTCCCCAAGTTGTTACACCCTGAAGCCTCTCCTCCCTCACACGCATCGGTATAAAGAGAAATCGCTTCTAAAATATCCTTACGTACATGAATCCCATGGGCATACATATACCCCAAGTCATTACATGCTGCTGCCACACCTTTATCACAAGACTTTCTAAAAAGTCGTGCTGCTTTGTATCTATTTTTACGGGTTCCCTCTCCACTGTAGTACATGGCACCAAGGTTGTAACAAGCATCAATATCTCCTAGCTCACAGGCCTTTTTATAGTTACGAATGGCATACCAGTTGTTCTTTTTAATCCCTTTTCCTGTGTTATACAGATACGCAAGGTTATTACACGCTGCGGCATGATCCAAATTACACGCCAAACCATAATAGGTATACGCCTCTTCATAATCCACATCCTTGCCTTTACCATCCACGCCTCGATCATAAAGCTGTCCCAACTCAAAACAAGCATCAGCATCTTTTAAATCACAGGCTTGTCGATAATACTTAACATACTGTTCATCCGTTAAATTTGGCAATACCTTTCTGGTATTTTTTACAATGGTATCGTTATTAACCGCAAAAATTATCAATGCCATCACCAAAATAGTCGTTAAAATTGGCAACTTTGATCGTAGTGTCCCCATCCAAAATCCTTTTTTTAATAAAAGAATAGCTCTTTTTTTGAAATGTGTCAAGAATAACGACAAGAGAGAACAAAATATAATATTGAGATTAATTTTTAAACTAATTATATAATTTTATCTTATATAATTTTAAGAATGATATTAAACAGGTTTTATTAAATCACAAACCCTTTTAAACAGCCCACAATATAGGCAGTTTAAAAGATTTTAAAAAAATAAATTATCCGAAAAATAACACAATTAAATCACAGATTTCATGCTATACTTGTTTCAGGAACATAAGACAATCAAATATCATCAATTTAGCAAAGGAGATTTAATTTTTATGAAAAACACAATATTTAGCAATACGATACTCTTATCCTCTCTTCTACTTTTCTCAGCCTGTTCGCACAACCAACCCGAGGTCAAAAAATCCTCATTATCAGCCTACAATATCATGGGGATAGAGAGAGCCAAAAAAAGTCCATCTCCCATATTTGTGATTCGTGATAAAGCACCCCAAAACACCTACCCTTTTATCATCAAAAATCAACACCATCGCCCCCAAAATCTCACCAATCAAGAAGAGAGCATTGAGGTCATCTCCTATGGCTCTTATCAACCAAGCCAACAACGATACTATCAAGACAGCACAAAATTAACCCAAGAGATTGAGTGGAATGCCAAAAGTTTTTTAGGTACCAAATATGTTTGGGGTGCCACGGGACCTGGTAAATTTGATTGCTCTGGATTTACCCAATGGGTCTATCGCGATGCAGGGATCAATATCCCCAGAGTCTCCAGAGACCAAGCCAAAGTGGGCGACTATGTCCGATATGACAATCTCAAACGGGGAGACATGGTCTTTTTTGATACCAAAAAACGACGCACAGGCAAAGTGTGTCATGTGGGTATCTATTTGGGAAATGGTAACTTCATCCATGCCAGCTCAGGTGCCAAAAAAGTGGTAATCTATAACTTTGATCAAAAACCATTTTATAAAAAACGCTTTTTATGGGGCAGACGTGTCATTCACGAGAGTAACCATTTGGCTTCAAACTAAAACCATCCCTTTCAAAGTGTAGGGGAGACCATCATTATCAGTAAAGAAGATAAAAATAAACAACCAGATATCTGTGGTTTGATCTTTTTCCTTTTTTAATCAAACCGTATCTCTTTAACCAAAGAATGATGGTCTCCCCTACACTTTGAGAGACAATAAAAGAGCAATCCTAACGTAAAAAAACAAAATAATAAGATTCCTTATGAAAAACAACATAACATCTCGTTTTTTTTTATTTTTTTTGCTATACTCAACTTAAAAATAGAGACAATTGGTGCAAATTTTGAAAAATACCCTATTTATTATTGTTACAATAATGTTGGCTGTTGCCATTGAGGCAATGACCGTAACCTCCCTAAAAGAGTTTGATGCTCTCAACAACTCCTTAGAATCGTTAAGTTCACAAAGTCAGGCATTTGATAAAAATGTCTCTCTTGCGGAAATTGCCTACACACAACGGGTCTCAAAAGGGTTGATGGAGCTTATTATTGACAATGAAGCCAACACTTTCAAACATCTCTCTCATAAAAAATTTATCAATAAGATCTACCAACGAAACCACTATCTTCCCCTTTGGTTTTCCTATAAAGGACTCAAACAAAAAGCCCTTGAGGATTTGTTTAAAACCATTGATGATGATATTATGCTCGATCACCGAGGTAAAATCTTTAAACAGTATCAAACACTCAAAACCAAACTGCAAACCCCACGTCACGCACTCAAAGAGGATTTAATGATTGATATGCAGCTCACTTCACTCTATAAATCCTATCTCAATTTTCATCTCTATGGCTCCATCCAGTGGCAAAACTTTAAAAACAAGTTACGTTGGATGCGTCGCCATAAACTGGCAGCGGATTGGGTGACCTATACTCCTAAATATGATATTGCGGAACTGATGCTACACTATCCTCTCTCTAAAATTGTGCAAGCCACTACCCCCAGTAGTTTTGGCTATGGTCGCATGCTACAAGAACTCAAACGTCTCAAAAGAATCAAAGCCCAAGGGGGATGGAGAAAGATTAACAACAGTTCTCAACTTCGCCCTGGACGCTCAGGGAAATATGTTAAACGACTGATCAATCGACTCAAAAGCTCAGGGGACTACACCTGTGGGGGTAACAGCGATCTCTATGGTCCCTGTCTCCAACGAGCAGTCAAACGTTTTCAAAAACGTCATGGTCTCTACCCCAGTGGAAAAATCAATCGTTATACCCTCCAAAAGCTCAATCTATCCGTTGATTGGAAGATCAACAAAGTATTGCTTAACCTTGACCGTATCAAACGCCTGCCTGATCAGCCTGAGGATAGATACATCATGGTCAATATTCCAGATTTTCGACTCTACTACAAAGAGAATGGTAAAGAGCGACTCTCCATGCGTGTTATCGTGGGAGACAAGAAGCATCATACCCCTATCTTTAGTAACAAAATCTCTTATATTGTCCTCAATCCCTATTGGATCATTCCCGACAGTATCGTCAAAAAAGAGATGATCCCCAAAATACTCAAAAATCCCCACTATCTCGAAGAGCGAGGCTATGAGGTCAGAACGTCCTACAACACCAAACGAAAACCCATTGACACCAGCAAAATAGACTGGTCACGGGTTTTACGCACGGGACAAACCAAACGCTATAAGTTTATGCAACCACCTGGAAAGAAGAATGCCCTAGGAAAAATAAAATTCAAATTTCCCAATCAATTTGCTGTCTACCTTCATGATACCCCCAATAAAAAACTCTTCAAAAAAGGACAACGGGCTTTTTCTCATGGGTGCATCAGACTCTCTGAACCCAATGCACTCTTAGCTACCTTTGCACGGCATGAACGGTCGGTGAACTACACCCGTTCTCAACGTATATTACGGGGCAAAAACAAAACCCAACTGAACTTATCCAGACCCGTTCCCGTACACATTGTCTATCTCACCGCTTGGATCAACAGTGATGGATTACTTCATTATCGTAACGATGTCTATCACTACGATAGCAAACAGAAACGCAGCATCCAATAAATTACTATTTTACGAGACTTATAAGTTCTTTTTTCCCTATATTTAACTATACTTTGAAAGATAAAAAATAGGGTAACACAATGAATCATACGCATATATTATTGGTCACACTGCTCTCCTCAATTCTCCTATTGGCAGAGGAAAAAACACCATTCGAGGGAATGATCAGCTCTCCCAAAACAGAACAAAACAGCAGCATAAATTCTAACAAAAAAGAAGAACTTAAACCGCAAAAAAAGACGCAAAAAATTTCAAAAAAATCCTACAACCCCGAAGAGATTTCTTTGAGACTAAAAGAGGGAATTAGGGGAAAAGGAAAATTATTACACAAACTCAAAAGCAAACGATTTTTAAAAAAACTCTACAAAAAAAACAACTATCAGCCCTTATGGATTGGGGAAAATGGTTTTGGATCAAAAGTCTCTACCCTCTTTCGTACCATTGAGGCTGACCTCACCATCACTCCCAAAACACCCTTGCATCAAGAGTATCTCTATCTTATTAAATACCTCAAGAACAAAGACCGAAATAAAGATCAACTTCGCATTGAGCTTAAACTCTCACAACTCTATCTGGATTTTCTCAAACATACCCTCTATGGACGCATCAACTGGAAACAGTTCCAAGCACGACTTGGGTATAAAAAGAGAAAAAAAATCTATGGTAACTGGATACGATACAAAGCCCCCTATAACCTCATAGAATTGATGCAAAGAGAGAATATCAAAGAGACCATTCAAGAGATCACCCCCCATCAGTTTGGATATCCTGAATTACAAAAAGCATTACAGAAGCTCTTGGTACTCAAAGAAAAAGGTGCGTGGGACAAGCTCCCTCCCTTTAAACGCTTGGAGTTGGGAGACCAAGGAGACAATGTCCTCAAACTCAGAGAACGACTCAAAAAATCAGGAGATCTCAAACACTGTGAACTCCCTCCCAAAAAACTCTTTGAGAAAGAGGAGCCACAAGAGAACATAAGCTTTCAACCAGATGCCACCTTTGACCCCTGTCTCAATGAAGCCGTCAAACGATTTCAAAAACGACATGGACTTACTGATGATGGGATTGTAGGTCCTAGTACCATTAAAGCGATGAACCAAACGGTTGATCAAAAAATTCAAAAAGTACTGCTCAATTTGGATCGAATCAAATGGTTGCCCCGAGAAGAAGATAAACGATATCTCATTGTTAACATCCCCGAATACATGCTTCACTATATTGAAGATCATCAAGAAAAAGAGCAGATCAAGGTCATTGTGGGCAATCCCAAACACCCTACCCCTATTTTTCATAACCAAATCTCCTTTATTGTCCTCAACCCCTATTGGAAAGTTCCCGAAGGTATTGTCAAGCGAGAGATTATCCCTGCCATGATCAAAGATCCCAACTATCTAAGAAAACAGGGGTTGGAGATTCATGAACGATGGAGCGAATACTCTCCTAAAATTGCTCCTGAAAGTATCTATTGGGAACAGTATCAAGATGGTTTTATCAAATTCCCTTATCGGATCATGCAACCACCAAGCAAAAAAAATGCTTTGGGAAAAATCAAGTTTAAGTTTCCCAATCGCTTTGATGTCTACTTGCATGACACCCCCACCAGATATCTCTTCAAACGGGACAAACGTGCTTTTTCACACGGTTGCGTACGCCTATCACAACCCAAGAAATTGCTCCAAACCATCGCCACCTTTAATGACAACATCAAGCTCAAAAAAGCTGAAAAAATACTCCAAGGAAAACGACAACGACAAATCAATATTGAGGAGAAACTGCCCATTACCATCCTCTACCTCACCGCTGGTTTTGATAACCAAAGCAATGAATTAGAGTTTAGAGATGATATTTATCACTATGACAAGATGCAAAATGTAGACAAATATTAACATAATATGGTATGATTATGGTGGAAAGATTAAAAAAGGTTACACCATGAGTCGATTAGTCAAACCCATTGTATATGCCAAAGAGCAAAACATCTCACGACAAGCTGTCTACGCCAAAATCAAAAAGGGACTGCTCCCCTCCAAAACCATTGAGGGGAAAATTTATATTATTTTAGAAGAAGAGGAACCTATCTCTTCTCAACCGACAACACAAACGGTCGATGTTGACGCACTCTTAGCCTCCAAAGAGGAGACCATCTCCGTACTCAAAGAGAGTATTCAAGATCTCAAACAGACCAATACCGAGATCAATACTACCCTCCGAGGAGAAATTGAACTGCTCAAACAAGTCTTTATGGAGATGCGTAACCTCTACGTCAAACAGGTAGACTATTTAGGAGAGCGTACCCTTGTCCCACTCAACAATGAAGCGACACTCCCCAACCCTAAAGAAAAAATCGAAGAGGAGACCGCGGAGTGTTGGGTAGATTTGGATACCTTTTTAGATCGTGCCAATATCCATAAAACCAAAAAGAGAGCAAAAATCAAAAAGCGTCTGCTCAAAGCGTATCAACAAGAGGATCCTCGTATCACCCTCAAAGAGAATATCCTCTATATGAGTTGCTATGACTTTTATGAAGATATTTTAAAGAGTAAAAAGCTATAACCCACTCTCTATCTTAACATACTCAAACCACTTACTATACGCTTTGGGATCTTTACGATATCCCACACG
>Ga0256828_1002407_pt1 | contig 11138 bp, 9 predicted proteins | sample CV88metaG_FD_185993 | JGI IMG/M metagenome (GOLD analysis project Ga0256828, IMG submission 185993) | Hydrothermal vent microbial communities from East Pacific Rise, Pacific Ocean - CV88 | ecosystem: Environmental > Aquatic > Marine > Hydrothermal vents | place: Pacific Ocean: East Pacific Rise... | reverse complement strand
ATTAATTTTCTCTATTTTTTCTATTTTAAAAAGTTATCTTTTCCCTTTAAATTTGATATAATTATATATAAATAAATTTATTTTATTCTACGATAAACTCATAGAACTTATCTCCGATGGTTTTCCTTTAAGTGTTTTATTAATTTCATTTGTAAGTATCGGTATCTTGGTTTATAAATTATTCATAAAATTAAAAGGAGTTAGTATGGATGAAATTTTTTCTATTATAGAATTTGTATGTGGAGATAAGTTTAATTTATGTAGTATAAAGTAAGTTTATTTTTTGGTGGAGATGTCGGGAATCGAACCCGAGTCCGAAAGTAGAGCCACTTTCTATGGTTCTACATGCTTAGTTCATTGATTATACTCTAATGGCAGGCTCAATGAACAAAACCTTACCATTAGAGGGACGAAAAAAATCTCGATATCACCTTTTCGTCCAGAAGGTGATATCCAGCCACGCTAAAATGAGGCTCAACTCAAGAGTGTTGTGGCACCACTCAAGAGGAGCCGCCCACTACTTAATTAAGCAGCAGCTTTTGCTACTGCTGGGCTATAATTTGTATTGTTTGCGTTTATGTTTAAACGGGCTGTTTTACAACTAACCCAAGTTGGCATGCTGCATAGAAGACTCTACTCCCGTCGAAGCCAAGTCATCCCCAAATATCGCAAACAATTTTTAGTAGTAAAATTATATCAAATCAAACTTAAAAAGTAAAGAACTTTTTAAGAAAACTTTAAGAATTTATCTCTTCTTTTATAGTTTTTGCAATTTGAGTTAGTTTTTCAATTTTATTAGAATAAGTATCATTTTCAAGTAAAACTTTAATAAAAGCACTACCTACAATAACACCATCTACATTTCTTGATTTTTCACGAGCAGTTTTTTCGTTTACTCCAAATCCTATATATAAAGGTGTTTTTGTAACTTCTCTAATATTAGAAATAACTTCGTTTAAATCTTCTTTTTTACCCATACCTGTAATACCAGCATAAGCTACCATATATATAAATTCTTTTGTATCAGATAATATAGTTTTTATTCTTTCTTTAGAATCTGTTGGTGCGACAAATGAGATTAAAGGGAATTTATCTTTATAAATAATAGTTTCTTCATAAGGTAAATCAGGAATAATAAATCCTTTGATTTTGCTGTTTTGTGCTTTATTTATCATAAAATCATACCCTTTATGATAAAAACTATTAAAATATCCCATCCAATAAGTGTCTATATGACTACCTATTTTTTCGCTTACCTCAAATAGATCATTTAATTTAAATCCATTTTCAAGAGCAATTAGATTTGCTTTTTCAATTACAGGACCATCTGCTACAGGGTCACTAAATGGAATACCAAGTTCTATTTTATCAACACCAGCTTCTTTTAGTGCTAAAATAGCATCTATCGTGAAATTTTTTTCAGGAAAGGCGGTAGTTAAATAAGCTACAAGTTTTTTCATTTTAAACCTTTTTTTTGAAAATTATACCATTTTTTGGTATTATAGTGAATATAATAAATTAAAGGATTTTTAATGAAAGTTACTATTTCAAAACTTCATTCTTATAAAAATAGTAAAAAAATAACAATGATTACAGCTTATGATGCACTTTTTGCAAAAATGTTTGATGAGATAGTGGATACTATCTTAGTAGGAGATAGTTTAAATATGAGTTTTTTTGGTGAAAGTGATACTGTAAGTGCTACACTTGAGCAGATGATATATCATACAAAAGCTGTATGTAATGGTGCAAAATCAGCTTATATTATTGCTGATATGCCATTTGGGACATATCAAACTCCAAAAATGGCTTTAGAAAATGCAACAAAAATTTTTAAAGAAACAAAAGCTGATGCCATAAAGCTTGAAGGTGGAATTGAAAAAGCAGAAACTATAAAATTACTTACAGATAATGCAATAGCAGTGGTAGGACATATAGGGCTTATGCCGCAATTTTCAAGAAGTGAAGGTGGTTACAAAGTTAAAGGTAAAGATGAAAAATCTCGTAAAAAGCTTTTAGAAGATGCAAAAGCTATAGAGAAAGCGGGGGCTGTAATGCTTGTAGTTGAAGGGGTAAAAGAGGAAGTGGCTCGTGAAATTACTGAAAGTGTTAGTATTCCAGTAATTGGAATAGGGGCTGGAAAGTATGTAGATGGACAAGTTTTGGTATGGTCTGATATGCTTGGATTTTTTGATGAATTTAAACCAAAATTTGTAAGAAGATATTTAAATGGTGCTGAAATAGTAAAAGAAGCTGTTAAAAACTATGTAAATGATGTAAAAGAGGTGAATTTTCCAAGTCAGAAAGAGATATATTAATGAGAGTGGTTGAGATAGAAAAATTCACTCAAGAGGATAGTTTTGAGACGAGTTTAAGACCTTCAGTATGGGATGAATATATTGGTCAAGAGACTATAAAAAATAATTTAAAAGTCTTTATCAAAGCAGCAAAAATGAGAAATGAGCATTTGGACCATATTCTATTTTTTGGTCCTCCTGGACTTGGTAAAACTACTTTAGCTCATATTATATCAAATGAGATGGAAGCTAATATTAAAGTTATAGCAGCTCCTATGATAGAAAAAAGTGGAGATTTAGCTGCGATTCTTACGAATCTACAAGAAGGGGATATTTTATTTATTGATGAAATTCATAGATTAAAATCTACAATAGAAGAGGTATTATACCCTGCTATGGAAGATTATAGATTAGATTTAGTAATAGGTAGTGGACCAGCAGCTCAAACAATTAAAATTGATATAGAAAAATTTACTCTTATTGGTGCTACGACAAGAGCAGGGATGTTAAGTAATCCTTTGAGAGATAGATTTGGAATGAATTTTAGATTACAATTTTATAATAATGAAGAATTAGCAAAAATTATTGAAATAGCTGCCGATAAATTAAATAAACCAATTAAAAATGATTCTGCTTTGGAAATAGCAAAAAGGAGTCGTGGGACACCAAGAATTGCTCTTAGACTTTTAAAAAGGGTAAGAGATTTTAGTGATGTAGCAGGAGAGGATGAAATCACTCTAAAAACTACACAATTTGCTCTAAATCAATTAGGGGTAAATGAAAACGGATTTGATGAATTAGATTTAGCTTATTTAAGATTATTATGTAATGCTAAAAAACCTCTTGGTTTATCAACAATTAGTGCTGCTTTGAGTGAAGATGAAGAAACTATAGAAGATGTTATTGAGCCTTTTTTATTAGCTAATGGATATATTGAAAGAACAGCAAGAGGTAGGATAGCAACACGAAAAAGTTATCAATTGATGCATTTAAACACAGAGGGGAGCCTATTTTGAAAAAAATAATTTTTTTATTTTTTTTTGTTGTTTATTTATTTGGATTAGAAAAAGTATCACTCCAATTAAACTGTATGTATCAGTTTAGATTTGGAGGGTATATTGCTGCAAAAGAGAAAGGTTTTTATAAAGAAGCTGGATTAGATGTAGAACTTATCCCTTATCATAATAACGATATTGTTCAAGATGTATTAGATGGTAAAGTTAATTTTGGTATTTATGATGAAAATTTAGTTATAAAAAAGATAGAGGGTAAACCTATAAAATTAGTAGCTTCAATTTTTAAAAGATCAGGTTTAGTTTTAATTACACAACCAAATATAGTAACTTTAAAAGATTTAGAATATAAAACTATCTATATTTCAAAAAAAAATATTCATACTATAAAAAAATTATTTGAAAATAATGGAATAGATTTTAATAATATAAATATTTATCCTAAAAATGATTTAATGGCATTTATAAATCGTAAAATAGATGCAAAAACAACATTTTTTAGTAAAGATATTTATTATTTACAAAGACATAATATTAAATTTAATATTATAAATCCAAGTGACTATGAGTATTTGATATATCAAGGGGAACTTTTTACAAGTAAAAATTATGCCAATAATAATCCTATTTTAGTAGATAGATTTAGACAAGCTACTATTAAAGGTTGGTATTATGCATTAAATCATAAAAAAGAGATAGCAACTATTATCCACAATAAATATAATAATAAAATTCCAATAGATGCATTGATGTTTGAAGCTAAGAAATTAGAATCAATTATAGAGAGATATATCTATCCAATAGGCTATATAAATAAAGAATCATTAAAAATTCAATTTAGAGAAGAATCTAAATATCTAAATAAACCTATAGATGTAGAAAAAATTGTAAATGATTATGTATTTAATTTTAATAATCCTTTGAACTTAGATAAAAATTATTTGTTATTTGTAGAATTATATAATTATTATTTAAAGCATAAAGTTATAATAATTACTATTTTAGTTTTCTTGATTATTATTTTAGCGTTTATTTATTTTATTTATAGATTAGAAAAAGAGAAAAAGAAAATAGAAGCTTTATTTAATAAAGCTCCAGTGGCATATATATTGATGGAGTTTGATACAAGAATAGTTACTAAAGTAAACAATTATGCTTATAAGCTATTTGGGTATCCAAAAGATTTCCCTTTAAATATAGAAACAAGAGCTATTTATGTAACGGAAGATGATTTTTATAGATTTAAAAAACTTACAAATGAATATATTCAAAAAAATAATACTATAGAAGGATTTTCTATAGATTATAAATTTAAAAGATTTGATAATACAGTATTTTGGGCTAATGTAAAAGCTGTTATGTATTCAGAAAAAGACATATTATGGATAGTTACTGATATTGATGATTTAATGAAAATTCAAGAAAAATTTTATCAACAAATCCAAGAAACTCAAAGAGCTATGAAAGTAAAAGAGGAGTTTTTAGCGAATATGTCTCATGAGATTAGGACACCTTTAAATGCTATATTAGGTTTTGTAGATATTATTTTGGATAAAGAGACTGATGAAGAAAATAAAAAATATTTAAAAATTATTAGTAAGTCAGGTAAAAATTTATTAACTATAATTAATGATATTTTAGATTTTTCAAAAATAGAAAATGGTAGATTAACTATTGAAAATATAGAATTTGATCCAAAAGATGAATTTAGAACTATTATCTCATTATTTGAGAGTAAAGCAAGAGCTAAAAATATAAATTTAAATGTTAATTGTTATAATTTAAGGTATAGACTTATTTCGGATCCTATTAGAATTAAACAAATTATTTCAAATTTAATATCTAATGCTATTAAATTTACACCACAAGGGAAATCGGTATATTGTAATATTTTATATAATGATAAAAAAGAGATGTTATATATTGAAGTGATAGATGAGGGAATAGGGATAGAATCTGATAAATTACAAAAAATTTTTGAACCATTTTTACAAGCTGATATTTCAACTACAAGAAAATATGGAGGAACAGGGCTTGGTCTTACTATTAGTAAAAAATTAGTCGAGCTTTTAGGTGGTGATTTAAATATTAAAAGTGAACCAAATAAAGGAAGTGCTTTTTATTTCAAGATACCGGCTAAAAAAGCGATGACTATGAAAACTAAAATTAAAGAGGAAAAAGTTAGATATAACTTTGATGGTATCAAATTATTAATTGTAGAGGATAATGAGGCAAATCAGATGTTTTTAAAAGTGCTTTTAAATAGTATTCATATTTTTGATATAGATATTGCAAAAGATGGGATAGAAGCTATAGAAAAAGTTAAAAATAGTATTTATGATATTATTTTAATGGATGAAAATATGCCAAATATGAATGGATTAGAAGCAAGTAAACAAATTAAACAAATGGGAATTAAAACACCTATTATAGCTGTTACAGCTAATGCATTAAGTGGAGATAAAGAGAAATTTTTAAAAGTTATGGATGGATATTTACCAAAACCTATAGAAAAAGAGAAATTAATTTATATTTTAGAGAAATTTTTAAAGGAGTAAAATGATTTCATCAAATGCATTTATAAATATTTTATTTTTAATTATTACATATTTTGTGTATATAACTTATCATTCTTTTTTGATGGATATTGTAATAGCAGTATTGTTATCTATTGCATTGTTTAATATCGAAAAATGGTTTTTTGAAAAGTTTAAAAACAAGTATATTTCAAGTGGGCTAATAACAATATTTTTAGCATTACTTTTATTTACACCACTATTTTATTTTATATCTGGGGCTACTAATTTAGTTCATAATATTAGTGTAGATTCTATTAAATTAGTAACACATAAGGCAGAAGGCTTATTAAGTTTTTTACCAGATATAATTGCTTCAAAACTAAAAGAGTTTTTAACACCTGAAAATATTCAAACATTATATAATAATGTTGCAAAAATAATAGGAACATTAACTACTAAAAGTGCAATATTTATCAAAGATATGCTTTTAATAGTGATATTTTTCTTTTTTACTAATCTATATGGAAAAGATATACTAATGTTTATACAAAAAATATCTCCATTAGAAGAAGAAAAATCTCATATATTATTTAAAGATACACAAGAAATGATGGGGTTAGTATTTTATTCTATTTTAATTACAGCTATTTTTGAAGGTGTGTTATTTGGAGTTTTTGTTCAGTTTTATGGATTTAATGGATTATTTTTTACTGTTATGTATGCATTTGCTTCTTTAATACCAGTAATAGGTGGGGCACTTATGTGGGCTCCTATGAGTTTATATTTATATGCAAATGGAGATACTTCATCAGCTATTCAAATAGCATTATATTCTATTATAGTTATTTCTATTATTGCTGATACATTTATTAAACCTTTAATTATTAAATATATTAAAAAGGAATTAAAAAATTCAATTGAGTTAAATCCTCTTTTAATTTTCTTCTCTATAGTTGCTGGACTTAGTAGTTTTGGGTTTTGGGGAATGATTTTAGGCCCTGCTATTACTTCTGTTTTTATCTCTATACTTAAGTTTTATAATAAAGTTTAGTCGAAAACACTAAACTTTATTGAATTTTTTTATAAAAATACTTGACAAAGAACAAAAAATGTTATATAATTCCATTGTCAATCAAAGATAAAGAGTGACAAAATGAAAAAAGAATTGATTTTAGAAAATTTAATAAAAACATATTTAAATGAGCAAACACCAATTAGCTCAGGCGAATTAAAAAGAAAATGTGATTTACCATTTTCTCCATCAACAATTAGAAACTATTTTCAAAAACTTGATGGAGAAGGATTGATAGTAAAAGTGCATATTAGTAGTGGAAGTATTCCATCTAATATAGCACTAAAAAATTATTGGTATGATAAATTAAAATTTAATGGAATAAAGATTTCAAAATCTAACTTAGAAAAAGTTGCCAAAGATTTTGATGTTTTTATAAGTATTAAAGAAAAAGAAACTTTAGTATTAAAATCTATTTGGAAAGTTGATGATAGATTTTTGATATTAGATTTTTCAAAAGCTGAGGTTGTATTAAAATACTCAAAAGAGTTGTTTTATCTTTTTAATGAATTTTTAAATTATTCATTAGAAGATATCAAAAAAGCTCTAAAGAGTTTAAAGCTTGAAATGATTTTAGATAAATTTTCTATAAATAAAGTTATAAACTTTAATAGAGAATTTCTTTATAAAAATTATAAAGAGTTTTTAATTGATGATTTATTAAGTGATAAAATTTTTGATAATTTTCAAAAAGGGTTATCATTTAATAAAAACTATTTAGCATATAATATTGATGCATATATAGATAATAAACCAACAGAGTTTATTATTTTAGGAGATATCGATAATAACTATATAGATATCTTCAAATCTTTAAAGGAGGTAGGATGAGCAAGAAAAAACATCATAAAAATAAAAATGAAAACGAAGAAGTAAAAAACACTCAAAATGAGGGTGGAGAAGAGGAAACTCAACAAGAGGCTCAAAACTCTGAGAATAATGATAAACAATCAGAGTTAGAAGAGAGATTAGAACAAGCTTTAAGAGCATATGCAGCTTGTGAAAATGAAAAAAAGATAATGGAAAAACAAAAAACTCAAGCTATTGATTATGCAGTTGAGAAATTTGTAAAAGATTTATTACCAATTATTGATACTCTTGAATTAGCAGTTCAAAACATCAAAAAAACAGAAGATGATTGTGCTAAAGAATTAGTAGAAGGAGTTGAACTGACTCTTAAAAAAATGGTAGATACATTTAAAAACCACGGAATTGAAGCTGTGGAGCATGATGAATTTGACCCTAATCTTCATCAAGCAATACAACAAGTTGAATCTGATGAACATGAAGAAGGTTCAATTGTTGATATTTATCAAAAAGGGTATAAACTAAAAGATAGACTAATTAGACCAAGTATGGTTACAATTTGTAAAAAATAAAAAATTTAATTTAAGGAGAGAAAAATGGCAAAAGTAATAGGAATTGACTTAGGAACAACAAATAGCTGTGTAGCTTATTATGATGGAAAAGAAGCGAAAGTAATCGCAAACAAAGAAGGAAGAAATACTACACCTTCAGTAGTAGCATTTACAGATAAAGGGGAAATTTTAGTAGGTGAGCCTGCTAAAAGACAAGCAATTACAAACCCAGAAAAAACAATCTACTCAGTAAAAAGAATTATGGGTATGATGTGTTCTGATAAAGAAGCTGCAGAAGCAAGAGATAAAGTTCAATATAAAATCGTAGATAACAATGGTGCTTGTGCAGTTGAAATTGATGGTAAAAAATATACACCACAAGAAATTAGTGCGAAAATTTTAGCTAAATTAAAAGAAGATGCTGAAAGTTTCTTAGGGGAAGAAGTAACTGAAGCTGTAATTACAGTACCAGCATATTTCAACGATAGCCAAAGAAAAGCAACTCAAGAAGCTGGAAAAATTGCAGGACTTAATGTATTAAGAATTATCAACGAACCAACAGCAGCATCATTAGCATATGGTTTAGATAAAAAAGGTGAAGAAACTATCTTAGTATATGACCTTGGTGGTGGTACATTTGACGTAACAGTTCTTGAAATTGGTGATGGAACATTCCAAGTATTATCAACTGATGGTAATGCATTCTTAGGTGGAGATGATTTCGATAACAGAATTATTGAATGGCTTGTAAGTGAATTCAAAGCTGAAACTGGAATCGATTTAAGTCAAGATAAAATGGCAATGCAAAGATTAAAAGATGCAGCAGAAACTGCTAAAAAAGAATTATCAAGTAAAACTGAAACTGAAATCAATTTACCATTCATTACAGCTGATGCAACTGGACCAAAACACTTAGTAAAAAGTTTAACAAGAGCTAAATTTGAAGCTATGATTGATGATTTATTACAAGAAACATTAAGACATATCGATACAGCTTTAAATGATGCAGATATTTCAAAATCAGATATTCAAGAAATCGTAATGGTTGGTGGATCAACAAGAATCCCTAAAGTTCAACAATTAGTAAGTGAATACTTTGGTGGAAAAGAATTAAATAAATCAGTAAACCCTGATGAAGTTGTAGCATTAGGTGCAGCTATTCAAGGTGGAGTATTAAAAGGTGATGTAAAAGATGTATTATTACTTGATGTTACACCATTAAGCCTTGGAATTGAAACTTTAGGTGGAGTTATGACTAAAGTAATTGAAAAAGGAACAACAATTCCTGTTAAAAAATCACAAATTTTCTCAACAGCAGAAGATAATCAAACAGCTGTAACAATCCATGTATTACAAGGTGAGAGAGAATTTGCAAAAGATAACAAATCTTTAGGACAATTCAACTTAGAAGGAATTCCAGCAGCACCAAGAGGAGTACCTCAAATCGAAGTAACATTTGATATTGATGCAAATGGGGTATTAAATGTAAGTGCAAAAGATAAAGGAACTGGTAAAGAACAAAAAATTACAATTACTGGAAGTTCAACATTATCTGAAGAAGAAATCGAAAGAATGGTAAAAGAAGCTGAAATGCATAAAGCGGAAGATGAAAAAAGAAAAGCTTTAATCGAAGCTAAAAACCAAGCTGATGCATTAGTTTACCAAACTGAAAAATCATTAAAAGAAGCTGGTGACAAAGTTGATGCTGAAACTAAAGCTAATATTGAAAAAATTGCAAATGAATTAAAAGAGTTAATCGCTAAAGATGATGTAACTAAAGAACAAATTGATGCTAAAGTTGAAGAATTAACAAAAGCATCTCATAAATTAGCTGAAGCTATGTATCAAAAAGATAATGCACAACAAGCTCAACAACCAAATAATAATAAAAAAGGTGATGATGACGATATCATCGATGCAGAAGTAGAATAATCTACTTCTTTTCCCCTTTTCTTCATAAATCCTTCTTATAAATATATATTCTTTTCTACTTATAATTTGATATAATAACCTTAAAAAAGGTAAATAATGGGAAAATTTTTAATATTTATATTTGTATTTATGCCTATTTTATATTTTTTCTTTCCAACTATTTTTTGGATTATTTTATTTTTATTTTTTCTTCTTATAGCTTATGTTAATTATGATATATACAAAACTAACAAAGAAAAAGAGGAAATAAAACAACAAAAAGAGGAGATAAGACAAGAAAAAATAGAGGAAATTAGAAAGTTTTTTATAGAGAAAAAAAATCAACTATCAAAATATAATTCTATTACTATACAAGAAGAGTGCGAAGTATTAAATCAAATTTATATGAAAGAAAAACAACTAAAAGCAGATATAGTACAAAAAGCAAGACAAGAAATGCTTAAACATTTAAATTTTTGTAGTATATCTCAATCAAAAAAAAGCAAAAAAATTATAAAAAAGAATTATGAAAATTATATACCTTTTAAAAAGTTAGAACTTAAGATTTGTGATTTATTTCGTAGAGAATATAAAACATATCTACATAGACTAAAAAGAAGAAATAATATAAGGTTTATGAAAAAGTTTGATAGTCAAAAGGTAAAAAAGGAACTGGTAAATAGATTTATTAAAGAAAGTAGATTTTTTTCTGTTGATATTGATAAATTATTATCTTATGAGTTTTCTTATGATGATATAGTTAATATAGATAGACTACCTTTTGATAATTTTCATCCTACTATTCAAAAATTGTTTCTTCAAGGGGATATAAAAATTTGTATGTATTATCATTTAAAGCCTTTATTTTGTATATCAGAAAAAGGGCTTAAAAAGCTTGAACAATGTAATGAGTATTGATTTTATGATAAATTTGTCATAAAATTGTAATAAAATTATATAAAAAGGAT
>Ga0256828_1002406_pt1 | contig 11139 bp, 8 predicted proteins | sample CV88metaG_FD_185993 | JGI IMG/M metagenome (GOLD analysis project Ga0256828, IMG submission 185993) | Hydrothermal vent microbial communities from East Pacific Rise, Pacific Ocean - CV88 | ecosystem: Environmental > Aquatic > Marine > Hydrothermal vents | place: Pacific Ocean: East Pacific Rise... | reverse complement strand
TTGAAAAACCATTTATTATACCAGAATAGTTTCCTATACCATCATTTATACTTGTATATACTATTTGGTTATTTGCTATTTCATAGTAATCATAATATTCACTTTGATTATAATCATAAGATGAATCATCACTTGATGTACAAGCTGTAAAACTAAATATAATAAATAGTATATATAAATATAATTTCATAGTTAAATCCTAGTGTTTATTTTTGTTAAAATAATATATATTTATAACAATAAAATATGCTATAACTAATATAGCATATTTTAGTTCAAAATTCATTTTAAAATCTATAACTATAAGAAACAGAAGCTATAGATAAATCTTCACTTACAAGTCCTGTATCATTATCAGATGCAGTTCCACTTGCATATGATAAATCTATACTATTATTTGTATTGATAGCATATTTACCTTGTAATCCTAGTGTATAACCTATAAATGAACTAGTATTATAACTTTCATTTTTTACAAAATTTATTCCATGTACTCCAAGATTTGCTCCAGCATAAAACTTATCTGATAGTTTCCAGTTGTATATACCTTTGAATTTTGTAATAGCTAAAATATCTCCTCTTGCATACCCTAATTCATAAGCAAAACCTTTATGTGATTTTGAGTTTATCATAGCAATAGAAGCACCACTATCTGAGATATCTCCAAAATCTATATTGTCATAACCAACTTGAACTCCAATATTTGATGCACTCATACTTGTTGTTGCTACTATTGCACCTGCTACTAATAATTTTTTTAAATTTTTCATTTTGTTTTTCCTTGTTTTGTTTTATTGTAATAAAATTATAATATACCCAAACGAAAATAGTAGTTCGCAAGAATATAAAATTTTAAAATTTGTTATTTATATGAGATAGTAACATCACCATTACTATTTACTTTTAAAATTGCTAATTGTTTTTGATTGTGAGTATCACTTGCATAAGCACTACCATTTTCAAACACTAGATTATCCATACCTTCTTCTAAATACATTTTTGATTTTCCATATTTACCTCTATCTAATTGTGTACAGTTAAAAACATGTAATCCATCTCTATAACCACTAGTATCTTTTGTACACTCAACTGTAGCTCTTGAGTAACCATGAGCTATCTCTTTTGCATTATTATCATTTTTTACACCCAATAGTGCATACCCAAAACCATTTTTTGTAGTTGAAGCCCAATCAAATAATATTTTTCCATCATTTGTAGTTTGAATTTTAAAATTAGTATTTAAATATTGTGTATTTATAGTTGTATTTGTAAGAACACTTAATTCTGTTGATATTTGTGATAAATCTATATTAGCCATTATATTTGCTATATTTGTATTTATATCAAGTATATTTATATCTACTTCATTTTTTATATTTGATAGTTGTTGCATTACTTTATCATCAATATATTTTGATACAACTTTTGCTTCAGCAAAATTTGCACTATTGCCCATATTTGTTAAAATTTGCATTTTTAGATTTGCTATTATTTTTGCTTTTTTGTGTACATTAAAAGCTTCATTATCTGTACTTTTTATATAATCTTGAGTTAATAACTCTTCATTGCTAATACCTAATTGTGTTTGTATTTCACCACTAGCTTGTGCATAAGTAACATTGTTTGATATTTTATAATTATATATCATAGTCGAAATAGGAGATATAAAAGTTTGTGATGGTCTTGCACTAAGAGTATAATACTCACTTACTGTTTGATTGTCATCTTGATCAATTACATCTTGATCTACTTCTACTAAAAGTGGATAATTTTCAATTTCATTATTTGTAAGGTTATTTAAAATATATGCACCATTTGTAGTAGTAATAGCATAAGGTTCGTTATCATCACATTTTGCATTTGTGTTTTTATCCAAACATACTTTTGCACCTACTAAATAACCATCTGCAACATTTCCACTTAAAGATTGATTTGCTGAAGATTGATTATTTGAACTACTAGAACCACATCCTGTAAAACTAAAGCTTAGTATTGATGCAACTGCAAAACTTGAAATTAGACTTATATTTTTGTTGTGTTTTGACATTTTTTTTCCTTTATGAATATTTATAAAAGAATTATAATATACATAAACGAAAACAGTAGTTCGCCAAATAATTAATTTTGAAATTTTTAGTGGTTATTTATAAAAAGAGTGAGTGAATAGTATTTATAAAATACTAGGAGGAGTTGTCGCTCCCCTAATAATGGATATATAATGTATTATAATTGTAGCAGATAACTTAAAATATGTCAATATTGTCAGAATTACCAACTAAAGTTGGTGTTACAGTTTTATTTTAATCCCCTAAATTCCTCGATGGTGCATAAATGCACATCATCTCCGGCTGTGCTCCTAAAAAAGCAAAGCAGTTTGCTTTTTCTTAACGGTGCTCGGGTCGTGTTGTTTTAATACTTCTTTATTGATATGGGACCTAATATAAGTTCGTTTTAATCCCCTAAATTCCTCGATGGTGCATAAATGCACATCATCTCCGGCTGTGCTCCTAAAAAAGCAAAGCAGTTTGCTTTTTCTTAACGGTGCTCGGGTCGTGTTGTTTTAATAGAAAAAAAAGGAGGATTTATAAAAGAAGCTGTTATGTTTTAATCCCCTAAAGTCGGGTCGTGTTGTTTTAATAACCCTTGGGTTGCCTCAAATGTACTGCCTGAGAGTTTTAATCCCCTAAAGTCGGGTCGTGTTGTTTTAATGTGGCAAGATTGTCACAAGAAGCTTTGAAAGCGACTGTGTGTTTTAATCCCCTAAAGTCGGGTCGTGTTGTTTTAATAATTAGCAAACACATTAGCAGAAGCTGAAGTATGTAGAGTTTTAATCCCCTAAAGTCGGGTCGTGTTGTTTTAATAAAAATGTTGCAGTAAAAACAACAGGTGCGGTATGTTTTAATCCCCTAAAGTCGGGTCGTGTTGTTTTAATAAATAAAAAACATCACAAAAATGATGCTTGCTAAGTTTTAATCCCCTAAAGTCGGGTCGTGTTGTTTTAATCTCGATCCTGCTACAGACAAACCACACCACTGCAATATAGTTTTAATCCCCTAAAGTCGGGTCGTGTTGTTTTAATAGCCAATTTCTCGATATTTTAAACTTATGTAATTATAGTTAATTATTCTTAAATGACTATAAATACGATATTTGCTATAAAAGTTCGCAAAAGTATGGTGTTTTACAAAATGCAACTCAATAGTTTTGACAATAAATTTTTAAAGATAGCTTATTTATGGGCTTTTACACTTATAAAAAGTTCGCAAATGTTTTTGCTATTTTATTAAGAAGTGAACATTCTCTAACTTTAAGAAAATTATAAGACTTAAAGACCCCATAAATAAAGGCTTTGTAACTTTAGTGAAACTAAAAGTTCGCAAATATAAAATATAATATTGATTATATCTTATATTTGCTAACTTTTTTGAATGCTTTTTTTTCAAAAAGCCCAAAACTAGGCAAAAAAAAGTTCGCAAGTGTTTTTATAAAAATAACTCCACTTCTTCAAATATTCCAGCTTTGTTTGTAAGCTCAAAAGATTTATTGACACAATTTTGGCAAAGATGATAAAACCTTATACTATCTTGTGTTTTGTTGTATAATTTTTGCTCTTTTATTGTATCTATTAGATTATTTAGTTTTGTTTTATTTAACTCACACTCAAATACACTATAATTTACTCTATATCCATACTTTTCTAGTATATCACTTAGTTTGGTTCTATTTTTGTTGTTTACTATATCATAGGTTATTAGGTAGTTCATTAGTATTTTCCTATAAATGCTTTGTATTTATTATTTTTTGGATTATTTACTACTTTTGCTAGTTTGTAGCATTGTGTTTGGATTATATTTTCTACTTTTACAGATTGTTTTTTCCACATAGTATAGCTACCTAGTTTTTCTTTTATGTTTTTGCTTATTAGTTGTCTTGATTTTTTTGTAAGAAGTCCATCATTGTCTAGTTTGATTGGTTCATCTTTGTTTATCATTGCAAATATGGTTCTATCTACTATGAAACTTCTAAATTCCTCTATCATATCAAAAGTTAGAGTTGGTTTTTGTTTGTCTAGGCTATGAAGAAATGATATATTTAGACTAAGTCCTGCTTGAACTAAGCTACTTTGTACTACTCCATAAAGTATAGCATATCCATAGTTTAGGCTACTATTTACTATATCTTTTGCACCATAAGTTATTCTTTTTTCAAAAGGTGCATCAAGGATTAGTCTTATTGATTCCCAATATATGCTAGATATACTACCTTCATATCCCATAAGTTCATTTGAAGTTGTTGCTTTTTTGCTTTGTTTTAGGATTGTTTCCATTTTAGTAATATTTTGTTCTAATATTTTATGGTATTTATCTAGGTATTTTATATAGTTGATTTGATTTTTGGCTTTACCTTTTATAAACTCTTTTGCTAAAGTTAGTTGAATAGGTGTATTTAAAATAAGTGCTTGTTTGTGTATAAGTGTAGATATAGAGCTTTTGTATGTGATAAGCTGTGCATAAGATGTAAAATCACGATTTATAAAATCTATTGAGATGTTTTGTTTTGCACATCTTGCTATTACATTGCTACTTAGAGAGTATCCTTTGCCTTCTAGGATTATTCTTCTTATTTTATCTATTGGGTATGTATTTTGTACTTTGCCATATTTTTTAATAGTAAATTTATTTTTACTTATACCTATAAACATACCAGGAGTTGCTATATGAAGTGTACTTTGTGATGCAAACTTTTTACTGTATTTGTTTTTTTGTTTATTTATTTTAGATATTGGTTCTATGTATGATTTTTCACTTTTATATCTTTCATAAGCTTTTGATATGATAAGGTCTATATATTTGTCTTGATTGGTATCAAACAATATATAAAAATCTATTTGAGATAATAATATTTTAAACTCTTTTTTGGTTGTGATTTTTTTGTTTTTTTTACTAAGATAAACTTTGTGGCTTATAGTATCTATAAGTGTTGATTGTAGTTGTAAATAGTTTGGTGAATTTGTATCTAATATTTTTAGATAATAATTTTTCAATCCATTTAGATAGTAGTTTATATCTTCTATAAATGATTTAAAGCCTTGCTTTGTTTTAGATAGATTTTCTAGCTTTGATATACTTTTTGCTAATCTTGAAGCTTGTACTTCTGTAGTATTGTTTCTAAAATTTATACCCAAAAAATTAAATCCACTTTTGATATTTGTGATTATTGTTTTTTCTTTTTGTATTTTTAGATTTAATGTTTTTAGAAATTTCTTTAGTAGTTTTTCATAATCTTTTGATTGTTGTTTGCTTTTGCAAAATAGTATAAAATCATCTGCATATCTTATAAAGTAGATATCTTTTTCTTCTAAAAACTTATCCATCTCGTTTAGATATATATTTGATAATAAAGGTGAGAGTATATCTCCTTGATATACACCTTCAAAATGGTTTGAATAGTTTTGTTTAGCAAAGCCACCTATTTGTAAAAATAGTGAGATTAGTCTTATTATTGATTTGTCTTTGATATGTTTATCTAATATAGCTAATAGTTTATTATGATCTATTGTTTCAAAAAAGTTATCAATATCTGCTTTTAGTATGTATTGATGTGTTTTTATATATTTACTTGTTTGTTGTATTGCATCTAGTGTTGATTTGTTTGGTCTATAGGCATAAGAATTTGAAGAAAATATTTTATTGAAATATAAATTTAAATCATTGTATAAAACTTTTTGTACTATTTTGTCTTTTAGACTACTTAGGGCTATTGGTCTTGTTTCATTACTATTTGGTTTGTTTATATCTATTTTTTCTATAGGTTCTGGGATATATTCATCTTTGATTATATTTGTTACAAGTGTGGAGATATTTGTATTAAAATCTTCTTCAAAGTTTGTAAATGTAATATCATCTATACCACTAGAGTTTTTATTTATATCGTTATATGCTTGTTTTAAAGCATTGGGTGTGATTATGTATTCTAGTGGTTTTGTGAACATTATATTTCTATCAAGAATTCAAATTTTTTATATTTGACTCTTTACCTCCCCTTCAAAATCTTTATCTACAAATCTAGCAATTTGTACTTCTTTGAAAAAGTTTTTTTGTTTTTTCCCTTTTAAAGAGGTATAAATCCTTATGGCATTTTGTTTGATTATCTCTTTATCTTCACTAGCAATATCATCCAAAGATTCTAAAACTTTTTTAAAAGAAGCTGCATCTTTTGCATTATTTAGTTCTATTATATCCTTTGAACTTTTAGTTTTAGTTGTAAATGTATCTAATAACTCTTTTGCTTGAGAGATATACGAAGATGTAGAATATCTTTTGATAAAATCTTCCAAAGCTTTTTGTTTAAATTTATCTTCTACTTTTAATACTGCTTCCCATTTTTCATTTGCCTCTTGTTGGGCTTTTTGTTCTTTTTCTTGTGCTTTTAATTCTTCTATCTCTTTTATTTTACCTTGTGCATTTTGTATATATGGCGAATAATCTTCATATTTAACTATAAAAGCTTTAACTAAATCAATATTATTAGTTGTTTGTACTATCTCCCACTCTTGATTATGTTCTTGTTTCTTTTTTTGTTCTTGCTGGTATATCTCTTGTTGTTTTAAATAAGCTTGATTTTTTCTTTCTAACTCTTCTAAGTCATCATTTGAAATTAAACTTTGTATAGTTCTTACTTCTATATTATTAAGATTAGAATAGTTTCTAAGATAATCTTTGTCATCTCCTGTTTTATTATTAGCAAATTGTTCTAGTTTCATATACTCTAATTTAGAGTTACCACTATTATTTTGCTCTGTTGCCATAGTAATAAGCTCTTTTAATTGAACACTATCTTTCCAATTTAAAATTTGCTCTGTAACATATAGTTCAAACTCTTTTAGATAACTTTGTATATCTTCTATACCATCTATTTTAATTTTTATCTTTCCATATCCCAAAGATTTTGCTAATCCAATATTATGATATGTATTTGGGGTATTATGAAATGTGAGTGCTGAAAGAATTGCCCCTAGTTCTGCTTTTTTTAGATTGTGGTATCGTAGTTTACCTTTAAATACTACACCTTCTTTAAGTGGTGTAAATGTAGTACCTACATTGTCATTGCCTGTATCTTCTGTCTTTTTTACAAACAAGTCTTTATGTATAGGATACCTTTTCCAACCTGCTATTTTAAAATCATTATCCATCATTGTAGTATATAGATTGCCATCTTGTTGTTTTATATATATTGGATAGTATGAAGCCCTTGGAGTTCCTAATATTTCTGTTCGTGGATTTAATTCTTTTATATTTTGCATAGCTTTAAAATGACTAAAATTTACTCTTCCTTTTAAGCTACTTTTATTTGACTTACTGATGTACCCAAATATTGTTTGAGCTAAATCTATCCTATCATCAAGATGGGTATCGTAAATACCATCTTTTATGCTATATTTATATGGTAATTTATATAAATAAGATAATCCAAAATGTAATATTTTGTTGCCATTTTTTTGGAAAAATACAGGTATTTTTTCTCCATTATATAATTTTTCTTTCCAAAATGCCCAATCTGCTGATTCTTTGGGTTCTGTATCTCTTTTATCAAAATAAGCGAACAAAAAATTATCAAATATATCTTTTGATAATTTTAATTCATTTTTTGGTTCAAAGAAGATAAATTCATAGACTTTACCACTTGGCTTTTGACCTTCGGGCTCCTTTCTTGCACTTGGTTGTCCTGTTAAAACTAAAGTACCTTTTTCAATGCTATTTTTATCGTATTTATATATTTCTCTATTTACATCTTTTTTTACATAAGTAAAGTTATGTTCAAAGCTTTTATCTTCACCAATTAGTTTATATTTTTTTTCTGCTATTTTATCTTTTACTTTATTTCCAAATTTTCCAGCTATAAATTTTGAAGCAAAATCTATATTAAAAATCTTATCTATTTCACTATGTTTTATTCTTCCAGGTTTTCCACAATCTTCTATTATATATCCATCTTTTGTTTTTTTAAGCCACCCACAAAAAGTATTTTCTGGAATCATTTTTGACATATACAGTTCTCTATTTCTTAAATCTCTCACAGCATAAGTATCATCATTAACAAAACTCATTTTAGAGAAACTCATTATCTCTAAAACATTTCTTACCATACCTTTTATCGAACTACCTGGTATGTAGTATTGTTTATTATGATTACAAAATCTTTCTTCATCTTTACTATCTCGTATAAAAATAGGAGATTTTGCTTCTATTTCTATACTAATCTCTCCACTTTCACCATCTTCAAAAGGTATATCATGACTTACATCATCTCCCCAAGATGGATAAAATACTTTATCATTTAGTGGTACAAAATTATATGGTGCTGTTATCATTTCTCTACTCCTTGAAATCCTACAAATACTACTTTTTTTAGTTTTTTTACATTAAAACCTAAAACTTCATTTTTTTCATTTCTATCTTTTTCACAAAGTTTATCTTCTTCTATATCCCATATTTGAGCCATTTTTACTTTATAGTTAAAATCTTGTATATCTGATAAATAAACATTTATATCAGAATTATTTTTACTATCTAAATCTATATTTGATATATCAGTTTTAGTTACATACCAGCTATTATTTAGTTGTTTTACAGATATGCTTTGCTTATCATTGCAAAAGTGTGCTTCATATATAAAACCATCTGTTGGTTGTATCTTAGTAGATATACTATCACCTGTTTTAAATATATCACAATCTCTTATTTTAGTATCACTAAATTGGATATACCCTTCATAATTTTGAAGTTTTTTTATATCTTCTATTAATTTTTCATTTTCATCATATGTGTATTTATTTTTCATCTTTTAACTCCATTCTATTTTTAGCATTTTGTATAGCACTTTGTAGTTTTTTGTATAAAATTTCTTTGTCTGGTAATACTGTAAGGTATTGTGCTACATGTATGTTTGATTGGTCAAGTTCAAGTAGTTCTATTTGTTCACTTTTTTTATCGGCACATAGTATTATACCTATAGGACTGTTTTCATCTTCTTCTTTTTCATATTTTTCAAGCCATCTCAAATATAGTTCCATCTGCCCTTTATAACTTGCTTTAAATTTTCCAAGTTTTAGTTCAATTGCTATGAGTCTTTTAAGTTTACGATTATAAAAAAGTAAATCTATCTTAAAATCTTCATCATCTATTTGGATAATTTTTTGTCTTGCTATAAAACTAAATCCACTACCAAGCTCTAGTATAAACTTTTCTATCTCTCTTAATATAGCATCTTCAAGGTCTTTTTCAAGGTATCTATCGTTTAATTCTAAAAAGTCTAAAATATATGGGTCTTTTAATATTATATTTGGAGTGAGTTCACCTTTGTTTAATTGTTCTATTTCATAGCTTATAAGATTATCTGGCTTTTTAGATAGTGCAGTTCGCTCATATAGTTGTGAGTCAATTTTATCTTTTAAAGTTCTTGTACTCCAAGAATCTAGTTTTATCATACCTATATAAAAGTCTCTTTTTAGGTTATCTTCTATATAAATAATTTGTTTGAAATGACTCCATGTCAATTTTGCAGACAGTGTCTGCAAAATCTGAATATTTGAAAAGGTTTGTGCAAATTTAACCATATCTGCTAAATTTCTTGCTGAATATCCTTTGCCAAATTCCTTTGTTAATTGTTCACTAAGTGTTTGGACAATCTCTTTTCCATAATGTGCTCGTTTATTTTTAAGTATATCATCATTTATATACTTTCCTATTTGCCAATACATTAGTGTTAAAGTACTATTGACTTTTATAGCTACATTTTGTTTGCTTTGTTCTATTAGAGTTTTTATATCTTTAAAGATATGATTAGCTTGTATTAAACTCATCTTTTATTCCACTCTCCACCAAATACTCCATGCCCTTTGGTTGTCGCACCACCAAGAGGAAGCATACCAGAGCAAATATCATCTAAAGTTTTCTCAAAAGCTTTTATATAAACTTCGTCTATATCTTTTTCTAAAAGTATCTCTATACTATATTCTCTATCATCTGCTATAGTTTTTTCTTGAAACAATGCTCCATCTATTGCACCACCAGTGAATCTGTCTATTGCTACATGATCAAATACTTTCTCTTGTGCTATTGGTTTAAAACAATCACTTATTAGGATTTTTCCTTTTTTCCCTAACTCTTTGCCTTCTTTTTCTTCTTTTTTGTGTCCAAATATAGCTTTTACAGCTTCATTTTCTTCACCTGTTTTTTTATAATCTGCTGTTTTGTTATTTTCTAAAAGATGTTTATTGTAATAAAATGCTACTCTATGAGATATAGCTCCTTTTATAGAACTAGCTGGTATTAAAATCATATTTTCACTTAAATCTTTTTTATCATAATCTATCACTTGTTCATATACAGGTGTCATATCTGCTTCATTATCACCAAATCCACTACCAAATAGGAAAAAATCATCTGGAGTTATATTTAGAGTGTATTTTGTATAGTTTTTATCATTTACTATATTTAATTGTTGTAAATCTTCAAGTTTATGATTTAGACTACTTGTATATGTATGATAATCCTCTTGTGTAAAAGTTTGTGTTTTAATAGATATTACTTTTAGTTTTCCAAATCCTTTAGAACTACCTCCACCAATTCTTAAACTATTTAGCTGTATTTTTTCTAACAGAGTATTAAATATATTTTTATCTTCAAGTACTTCTATAGAAAACTTAAATCTAGTTCCCTTATAAACTACTTCTTCGTCAAATTTATTATCTGAAACTCCTTTATCACTTATAACAGTATGATCTCTAATAGGAAGATTATCAAATTTTTTTAAAAATGGTGTTTTTTCTAAAAGCAACTTTTCTTTTACTGTGTTGTTTTCATCCAAAAGTAGAGCATTTGAAAAGATTACTTTGCTTCCCTCATCTTTACCAAAAATATTATTTGCTTCATTTTGATTAAATTCTTTTCGTAAAATCCCAGCTAGTGAAGTTCCTAGTATCATAGGTAGATTGTTCCAATCTTTTTGCACAGGGGCATCTTGTAAAAAATCACTTCCATTACTACCAACTTTTAGTGGAGTATCTGCTTGAATTATAATATGTGCTATATGTCTAGTCATTTTATTTATCTCCTTGTTGAACTTTTGGCATTTGGA
>Ga0256828_1002405_pt1 | contig 11144 bp, 11 predicted proteins | sample CV88metaG_FD_185993 | JGI IMG/M metagenome (GOLD analysis project Ga0256828, IMG submission 185993) | Hydrothermal vent microbial communities from East Pacific Rise, Pacific Ocean - CV88 | ecosystem: Environmental > Aquatic > Marine > Hydrothermal vents | place: Pacific Ocean: East Pacific Rise... | reverse complement strand
TAAACGTGTACTCATTGTCGATGATGTCAATTTTAATATTGAATTCGAGTCGAAACTGATCAAGAATCTAATGGTAGGGTTTAAAGTAAATGTCCAGATCGATGAAGCACATTCTGTCGAAGATGCAATGAACAAGATCGCCTCTGAACCGGCGTATGATGCAATGATCATTGACATGAACCTCCCTGACGGAAGCGGTGTAGAGATTGCCAAAGTGGCAAGAAAAAAGGATGAAAATACCCGTTTGGCTGCATTGACGATCTATCCGAACGAGTATGAAAAGGAACGTCCTTATTTTGATTTGTTCATGAAAAAACCTATTATGGTTGAGTCGTTTAAGCAGAATTTTATCCGTCTTATTCAGATATAGAATACACTACTTTATGACAAGATGATGGACCTTGCCAAAACAGATGCTCTGACAGGTTTACATACCTATAATATACTTTTAGATCATTTGGAGAAGCTTCTACTTTCTCCAGGAGAACATCTGACAGGTCTGTTGTTTCTTGAACTTGAAGATCCTTCGCATTTCAATGATGCCTTCGGGTATAATGCAGATAAACATATCTTACTTCAAGCAGTTGAAGGCATTGCCTCTCTTTTGGATAATGAGCATTTTTCCCGTGTAGGAACCTATAGTTTTGTTATCGTCCTTGAGAATCTCTCTTCATCTGATGATTTAATGGTATTGGCACAAAAGATCATTAACTTTTTCAGAGAACCCCTGAGTTTTCAGGAGAATCTTCTCTATATGACAGCTGCAATAGGGATTGCGTATACCCAAGGGAAAGAGAAGTGTGAAACTGTAAGTTTTATTAAGCAGGCAGAACATGCTATGCGGGAAGCACAGCGTATGGGGATCAACCGCATTGTCGTGAGTAGTGGTGAATCGGTACTCTCATACAGTCAGGAGTTGCGTATTTTGCAGGAACTTCCCTATGCCATCGAGCGCGAAGATATCTATTTTGTTTACCAGGGACAGTACTGTTACAAGGATGAGTCTTTTAAAGGAGCGGAGATTCTATTGCGTTGGGAACATCCTGAGCTGGGGAATATCCCGCCTTCCGTTTTTATCCCTCTTTCTGAAAAGAGTGGTATGATCACGCCTTTGATGACGCGAACCCTGGTGGAAGCTTCATCGATGTTCAAAAAACTTCAATTACAGGGCATAGATACGTTTTCTCTCTCGATCAACCTTCCTTTTCAAGTGCTGATGGAAGAGAGTTTTATCGATACGGTAGCCTTTTTGTTGGATGCGTATGAACTTAAAGGGAAACGGTTGACTTTTGAAATCATGGAAGATACCATTCCCGATCATCTGGAAAGTTTTACTTCACGTTTGGATGAGATCAAGGCGCTTGGTTTTATGCTTGCAGTTGATGATTACGGAACAGGGCATACTTCTTTAACCTATCTGCAGCATTTTCCGGTTGATTTTATTAAAATAGATCGTTCGTTTATTACGAATATCGGTGTAGAGAGAAAACGCTTTTTACTGTTTAAATCTATTATCGATATGGCAAAAGCACTGGATCTGAAAGTAATAGCGGAAGGGGTTGAGACAGAGGAGGAGGATGTAATACTCCGTAAACACTTTTCTGACTTGACCGTGCAGGGCTTTCTTTACAGTAAGCCGTCACGGGCAGAGGACTTCCTAAAGGCGCTTTCTTAGTCTTTAAGACTTTTTGCCAAAGAGAGTGTCTCTTTGATCGCTTTTTTATTGAAAGGCTTTCCTACATGCATATCAAAAAGCTGTTTGTTACTTTCATCCGGTTTACCATCTCCTGAAATGGAGACGGCAAAGAGTCTCTCCATACTATTTTTCATCTCTTCCTGTCTGTAAATAGCAATGACATCTGACCCGGAGAGTGTTGGCATGTGTTTATCAAGGTAGGCAATCTGGTAAGGTGACTCATCTTTGATAGACTGCTGTAGCAGTTCAAGCGCTTTTTTACCATCTGAAACAGTATCTATGTGACAGAACTCATCCGAAAGGATGGCTTTCATCAGTTCGATATTGATGCGATCATCGTCTGCGACGAGGATGCGAAGCGGCTGGTTCCCTGCAATGAATTTGTACAGGTCATTTGCATAGTAGCTGTACTGAGAAATAAGTGTACTGTGCTTGTCTGCATATTCTGTTATGGAAAGGAATCTTTCTTCTACAATAATAAGCGGTATATGACGATTTTTGGCTTCCCGGATGATCTCATCGGTCAGTTTATCCTGAAAGCATATTAGATGTGTGATATCTTCAGGGATGGTATGCATCTTTTGAAGGGTTTGGATCTGTGACTTCTCTATGCCCATTGCGATCAAATAACGTGCAATGTTTTTAGTTTCAGGTATATTTTTTTTATCGAGAAGAATGGTAGCTTTGACATGTTTACTTTTAATCGGTTTGAACATCTTCTTCGGATCAACAATATCGAGTGGCAGTGAAAAATAGAACGAACTTCCCTGTTCCAGTTGACTTTTCAGTTTAAGTTTTCCGCCAAGTTTTGTTACATATTTGGAACAAATAGCGAGTCCAAGCCCGGTTCCACCGTATTTTTCCTTTGTATCGTTCTCTGCCTGTGTGAATGCTTCAAAGATCTCTTTTTGCTTCTCCGGAGCAATACCGATACCGGTGTCTGTTACAGAGATCTTCATTTTCTTTTCATCAGCTTTATATTGTACCAATAGCGACACTTCTCTGCCTGAAGGTGTAAATTTATAGGCGTTGTTTAAAAGGTTCATCAGTGTGCGCTTGAGAATGGTCTGTTCCGTTCTAATCTCTTTTGGGAGAGCAGGATCAATGTAAATATTGTAGTGGATTCCTTTGTTGTACATATTGGCAGAGAAGGTCTCTGCAATATTTGCAATGAATTTGGTGGGGTTGATCTCGGTGACCTCTTCCGAAACACGCTCTCTTTGTGAAGAGATACGGTCAAGAATGGAGGTGGTCAGTTCATTGATGAAGTGGGCACTTTCCTTCGCATTATGGATGTATTGTAACAGTCTATTGTCTTCAAGTTGCTCTTCAAGCAGTTCAAGAAAACCGTAAAGAGAGTTTGCCGGTGTACGGATATCGTGAACGGTATTGGCAAGGAAGTTAAGTGTCTCTTCACTCTCCTCAGTCTGCTGCTGCTGTTGTTGTATCTCCCCGACTTGTTCTACAAGATTCTGCGAACTCTCAATGAGACGTTCATTGATATACACCTCTTCTTCCTGTTCTTTAAGCTCAGGATACATAATATAGATGATATTCGTCAGAAAAGGTACCAGTGTTTTAAGTATTTCAAGATCATCCTGTGTAAAGTTTTTGATCTTTTTGATGGAAGAGTAGGCAGTTACCATACCTAAAAAGTTCTCTCCGTCTATAATCGGTACAATGATCTTGGATTTGATCTTGATATTGTCAGGGTTGTCTACATCAGGAAGGTACTCTTTTTCACTGGCAAGATAGTTAAAGATACCGTCGCTGAGTGTAAAGAAACATTTTGCAAGTACACCATGTTGTCCTAACATAGAGATCTCATTGGTACTGTTGTCATTTCTTGCACGTACCAAAGAAGCTGTATCACGCTGAAACACCCATAATGAAGCATATTCGCTGTCCATTACCTGTGTGATAAGTCTTTCTACAGCATGGTTGATCTCATGTTTCTCTTTGAGTGACTGTATTTTTTTTGTCGTTTCAGATACCAGATGCTTGAGTTCGTCAATTTCGATCTGTCCCATTTGTTCTTCTTTCTCTTTATATAGTAGTAGTGTAATTATAGTACAAAGTTCCTGCATAAGCTGTAGGATATTTCTTACAGACAGTATGTCACATTTGTGATATTATTGCGAAAATCAATTGAATGAAGGAGTTACAGATGGAAAGACCTACACCGACAGATGTAGAACGTGAAGTCAGCAGTGTTGATATGATCGTCTCAAAAGGAGATGCAGAAGGAAATATTACCTATACCAATCCGATCTTTATGAAAATATCAGGATATACACAAGGTGAACTTCTTGATAAACCACACTCAATTCTAAGACATCCTGATATGCCAAAAGCGATCTTCAAATTCCTTTGGGACAACATTTCTCAGGGTAAAGATGTCAATGCTTATGTCAAGAATCTCTGTAAAGACGGAAGTTACTACTGGGTAATCGCACAGGTTAGAATGGCGAAGAATCCGGATGGATCTTTCAGAAACTATGTTTCAACAAGAAGATGTATTACTGACAGTGCAAAAGCGGAAATGACAGATCTCTATGCAAAAATGATAGAAGCTGAGAAAAATGAAGGTGTTGATGCTTCCATCAAGATTTTGGAAGATTTTCTTGCCCAGAAGGGGCACTCTCTTGCTACATTCAACGAATGTATGGCAGAACTCAATAAATAATAATATACTTAAAAGGAAAAATAATGATCGATTTTAACAATGCAATGAAAAGACTCAGAGCAGTCAACGGATATCTTGGTTCAGCAGTACTCAACTACTCAGGTGAAACACTCTATATCGATAACGAGAATACAGGAACGGATATTCCTTACTCTGCGAGTATCTTCAATGATGCCTACAGAATGGTTTCCGAATCTTCACTGGATGTTGGTTTCTCGGAAGCTTCTTCTATTGAAGCGAAGACACTGGATGGACATGTATTCCTTATCAACAGTGCAGGTCAACTCTCTGATGACAACTTTGCAAAGATCAACGTTTTCGCTATTTTCAGAGATGACGGAAATGTTGCTTTGGCCAAAATGGTGATGGACAAAGCAGCAAAGAATATGTCAGAAGAATTGGGTAAAATGTAATATAAAATGCTGCCTTTTCCGGCAGAATACCATAATGAGGGGTGCGTCATCAAAAGACTATATTTGATCAGACATGCCAAGTCCAGCTGGAAAGACATTGATGCCAGTGATTTTGAGCGGGGCTTGACAAAAAAAGGTAAAAAGAACATCGATACGATCGGTTCATACCTGAAATTGAGAGGTATCAAACCAGATACTGTTCTGGCAAGCTGTGCAAGAAGAACACAGGAGACTGCGGATCTACTTGCTACCAAGCTGGAGTATGACGGACCCGTCAGCTATATGCAGGAACTCTATTTTACTGACACGGAAACACTCAAGCAGATCATTATGCTACAGGAGAGTGATGTCGACAGTATTTTTGTGATAGGGCATAACCCCCAGGTGACCGATATGGCGAATGCATTGATCGATGAGCATATCTCAAAGATCCCGACTATGGGTGTGGTTGCGATTGATTTTGAGATAGACCGCTGGAGTGATATCGCACATACCAAAGGGAAACTGGATTTCTTTATCTACCCAAAACAGTTCCAATACTATATACCCAATCAGATAAGAGCTATACTCAGCAAAGAAATATAAACGGAAGAGATATTTTATTTTACAACCTGGGAGAGAAAATTTATAGATGAGAAAACCACTTCAGGAGCTTCTGAAAGAAGCAGACAACCTTCGCATTTTATATGTTGAGGACAATGAATTCGTCAGAGAGAGTACCTACGATCTTCTGGAAATGTATTTTGATCAGATCGATGTAGCAGAGAACGGTGAAGAAGGACTTTCTCTTTATCGGGCACTACATGAGAAGGAAGGGATGTACTACGATCTGGTTCTGACAGATATACGTATGCCGAAACTTGACGGTATTGGTATGATCAAAGAGATAAAAAAAGAGAATGATGATCAGATTATTCTGGTTTTTTCTGCACACAACGAATCCTCCTATCTTCTTGAACTGATTGACCTCGAAGTTACCCATTTTGTACTTAAACCTTTGGATTTTGACCGCTTTGAAAAAGTATTGGGACATGCAGTTGAAACGATCGTTCGACGCAGAGAAGAGCGTAAGATGACGGAGCGTCTGGAACGGGCAAAAAAGATCGCTGAAGAAGCGACAGAACAAAAGAGCCGCTTTCTTGCGAACATGTCTCATGAGATCCGTACACCGTTGAATGCGATCACCGGTTTTATTAAACTGCTTGAAGAGGGTGAAACCGATGAGCAGAAGCTCAAATACCTTAAGATTATCAAAAACTCTTCTGAATCTTTACTTCAGATCATTAACGATATTTTGGATATTTCCAAAATAGAGAGCGGCAAACTGACTATTGAACCATATAATTTCAATCCGTATGAAGATCTCATTATGATAGCAGAGCTTTTTCAGGCAAAAGCAGCAGAGAAAAAGATTATATTTCAGATCCGATATAACAGTAATATGCCTAAAACACTCTACGGAGATGCTGTACGGATTAAACAGATCTTTACAAACCTGCTTTCCAACGCTATCAAGTTTACACCGGAAAGTTCAAAGGTCAAGTGTGTTATCTGGTACAAGAACGGACACTTGAATATTAAAGTTAAAGATTACGGTATCGGGATTAGTGATGAGAAACAGAAAGAGATTTTTGAACCTTTCACTCAGGCAGACGGATCTACAGTCAGAAACTACGGAGGTACAGGATTGGGATTGAGTATCAGCCTGGAACTCGCAAAAATGCTTGGTGGTTCTTTAACCCTGAAAAGTCAGGAGGGGAGAGGAAGTTCCTTTATGCTTTCCATACCACTTGAAGAGGGGAAAGAGATCGAGGAGAATATTGAAGAGTATCTTCATGTTTCCGGGCATGTGCTGATCGTTGAAGATTATGAGGCGAATCGTATGCTTTTGAGCATGATCCTTGAAAACGCCGGACTGACTTACGACATGGCATATGATGGTCTTGAGGCACTGGAGAAGTTCAAAATAGGCAAATATGATGTTATTTTGATGGATGAAAATATGCCGAATATGGGTGGTATGGAAGCAATGAAGGAGATGCTCAAGATGGAGGAATCAGAAAATCGACCTCATACACCTATCGTTTCGTTGACTGCCAATGCACTTCAAGGTGATCGTGAACGTTTCCTGCAAGCAGGTTTTGACGACTATTTAAGCAAACCGGTTGATCCGCAGGGATTGATCCAGACCATTTCAAGACTTTTAAACAGTGTGGCGATTCCATATGGAAAAAACAGCTATTAAATTACAGCGTGGGTATTTCAGTACCCAGAAAGTAGGATTACTTCTGCGAATGCTGATGGTTCTAATGATCACGATAGGTATCATGGTGATCGTTCGTTTTCTGGAACACGATTATGTACAGGGGAGTGCGGATCTTACTTTCTTTATTGTTACTATGATTGGTTATCTTTGGCTCAAACGTGATCACAGTGCCTATAAGGCTATATCCAGGATTATTTTTCTTGCAGCAGTGCTTGCCGCACTCTTTCTTTTACGGAACCATCCGGATGTCCCCATCCGTTTTATTTGGTTCTCAACGATTGTCTATATGATCTATTATTTATTTGACAGAGAAGAGGCAATGTTCTGGATTGGGACGATAGGTATTGTGCTTACTTATCTTTTCTTTGTTGATAAGGAAAGTTTCTCTCTGAGTATAATGGAATTTTTTGTCTGGATTCTTAATATGGTGATTATTCTGATGATCTCTCACTGGTATGCAACGATTGAAGAGGAGTCTACAAGACGATTTTTATATGTACAAAACAGACTCTCTGAAGAGGTGCATAAAAAGACACAGGAGCTGGAGCGGAGAACACAGGAACTGGAACTTCTCAATCTGCATCTGGAAGAGCGTGTTAAGGAAGAGGTAGAGAAGAACCGTCACCAGGAACAGATGCTTTTTCGTCAGGCAAGACATGCACAGATGGGAGAAGTGTTAAGTATGATCGCCCATCAGTGGAGACAGCCTCTCAATGCAGTGGCATCGGGGATCTCCAGTATGCGTTTATTATTGAAAAACGGTAAATGCGAAGTTGAGACTTTTACGGTAAAGACAAAAAGACTTGAAGGGTATATTCAGCATCTTTCGGAAACAATTGATGATTTTCGTAACTTCTTCCGTGAAGACAAAGAAAAGACTAACCTTGTTCTCAGTGACATTATTGATGATGCACTGGAGTTGATGCTCTCTTTATTGCATGAAGAGAAGATCAGTGTTGATGTGAAAAACAGATGCCGTTGTGTTATCAACTCCTATCCAAATGAGATTTTACATGTAGTACTCAACTTGTTGAGTAATGCAAGAGATGTGTTGATAGAAAAAGATATACAGGCAAAATATATTGAGATACGTATGTCACATGATGACAGATATGCCTATCTTGAAGTGGAAGATAATGGCGGGGGGATTGATGAGGAAATTATTGAAAGAATATTCGATCCCTATTTCACTACCAAAGGAGAAGGTGGTACAGGTTTGGGACTTTATATGTCAAAACTGATCATAGAGCGTCACTGTCGTGGTTTAATGGAGGTAAAAAATGGAGAGAAAGGTGCAGTATTCAGACTCTCTTTTCCTATGGTGACACTGAAGTAGTATGACCGGTCGAAAAAGCTTCATAAGCAAAGCGCTGTAACTGGGTAGGGGTTTCAAGTTCAAGTTTTTCCATGATGCGCGAGCGGTAGGTTGAAATGGTTTTTGGACTGAGATTCATCTCTTCAGCTATTTCTTTGGGAGTATGCCCTGCTGCGATCAGGTTGAGTACCTCAAACTCTCTTTTGGAAAGCAGTTCATTCAGATTGCGTTCTTCTTTTTCAAGTTCACTGCCAAGCGGAAGGATCTCTTCAAATGCACGGCTGATATATTTTCTGCCCTGAGTAATGGTTTTTATGGCATTGATCAATTCATCTGAAACGGCAGATTTGTTCAGGTATCCTGATGCTCCACTTTTAAATGCACGGAGAGCATAAACATTTTCAGGATAAGCACTGAGTATTAGAATAGGCAGATCCGGATGGCTTTCTGTGATCTCTTCGATCGTATGCAGTCCATTGCTGTCTCCGAGATTAAGATCAAGAATAAGCATGTCAATCTGCACATCTTTGAGTCTTTTAACAAGTTCATGAAAAGAAGAAGCTTCGACAGATACTTCCATGGTTGTCTGAGTATCGATCAGCATACTGAGACCTTTTCGAATAAGTTCATGATCATCAGCAATAGCGATACGTATCATTCTTTTCCTCATTATAATTTATTTTCTATTGCACTATACATCATTTTTTCTTTATGTGTACTTTAAAAATATTGATGAAACTGTCTGTATTTCACAAGAGCAAATAGTGTACAATGTTGGGAAGATTTTGTGAATAGAAGGAAAGTGGCATGGGAAGGTTTATCGAAGAGAGTCTGAATATTGCAGCTGAAAAATTCAAGAAATTTGGATTTTCAGATATACAAATAGAACAACTTCTTGCTTCCGGAAAGAGGGATTTGGAAGGAGAAGTAGCCAAACTTGAAATATTATTGGAAGATGAGACTCCTGATATTGAGAAAATCAACAAAATACTGCATGCACTCAAGGGACTGCTGTATAATATGGGAAATACAGAAGCAGGAGACAAAATGGCTGATCTGAAAGAGGGAACAGGAAGACCTGAACAGATAGAGATGATCAGAAATATTTTGAAAAACTAAAAGAGTGGTTAACTTATCACCATACTGGCTGTGATAGAATACATTCGAAAAATTTATATTAAGGAGTAGGGTATGGCAAATCCATCACAAAGTGTGACTATTTCTCTGACATGTGAACAGATAAGAAAACTTGAAGCGCTTAAAAAACTGACAGGTCATGACGATACGAATGTTTTCCGTGCGGCATTGGAAAATTATTATGAGAAAGTCATGGCTGACGAAGACGGAAAAGAGCTGGCAAAGATCAATGCATTCTTGGATGTACAGTAAGACATCTCCCTCTTTTCAATCTGATTAATATCGTATCTGCTAAGTATCAGAAATCATAAATTTTAATTATTTTGCTACCATAACATCTATATAAACTATATCAAGGAAAAGAAATAGAATGAATTTTACACAATTAACCCAAAAAGCCCTGTTGCCATTTATCATGAGTAGCTTTCTTTTTGGAGCAACCGATGTAAGCAGTACAAACCAGAGTTTGAGAGAACTTCCTTCCCACTACAATATGATTGTAGCACTCTATGGCCGTCCTCATGCCAAAATGCTTGGAACACTGGGACAACAGCCGTTGGATCAGACCATTGAAATGGCAAAAAAGAAAGCGAAGATCTATGAAGAGGCATGGGGAACAGGCAAACATGTCACACCGGGGTTCGACCTGATCTATGAAATGGCAACGGCTTCTCCCGGGAAAGACGGCAAGTATGTGATCCGGCTTAAAGAGAGTGTGCTCAAACAGTATATCGATGAAGCTCACAAGAATGGCATTGTGGTATTCATCGATGTGCAACTTGGTAAGAGAACACCGGCTGAGTCTGTCAGACCACTGTTGAAGTACCTGAAGTATGATAATGTGCATATTGCGGTCGATCCTGAATTTTCTGTTGATAACCTCTCTGTACGTCCGGGAAAAAAGATTGGTTCCATTACCGGACCACAGATCAATGAGGTACAGGATATGATGCGTGACTACATACGATCCAATGGTATTGAGAATGACAAAATCCTTCTGGTCCATATGTTTACCGAAAATATGGTCACACAAAAAAAGGCCATCCGTTATACAGACAGAGTCCATTTGGTGATGCACCTGGATGGTCACGGCTCACCGGCACTCAAGATCAGGATCTATAATGGACTCTACAATGAAGCACGTGCCTCTAAAGTTGTCGGTGGTTTCAAAGTTTTCTATAAACAGGATAAACCGATGATGACACCCAAACAGGTACTTGGACTTGAGCCGGTAGGCAAAAGCAGAGTACGTGATATGCCGAGAGTCATCACCTATCAGTAGTATGTATGATGCAAAAAGAGTGAAAGTATGCTCTTTTTGTATGATTTCAAAAGATATTACCCCTTTCATGCACGATGATTAACAAATTACGCTATAATACACCACTAATTTAAGCGTACATCGGTCAACGACTTTCTTTTTTGATCCATCCGGATCTATAAATCAAACAACAACTCAGCCTAGGATCGATCTTATTTATGAGTAGGCTAAGCTATTCTCTATAATCGGGAATGATACATTAGGATACTTATGTCATTTAAAAACCTGGGACTCAACGACTCCCTGCTCAAAGCAATCAAAGATCAGGGTTACGATACCCCAACACCTATTCAGAAACAGGCGATCCCTG
>Ga0256828_1002404_pt1 | contig 11147 bp, 10 predicted proteins | sample CV88metaG_FD_185993 | JGI IMG/M metagenome (GOLD analysis project Ga0256828, IMG submission 185993) | Hydrothermal vent microbial communities from East Pacific Rise, Pacific Ocean - CV88 | ecosystem: Environmental > Aquatic > Marine > Hydrothermal vents | place: Pacific Ocean: East Pacific Rise... | reverse complement strand
GTTACGGACAAAATTTTCTCGTTGCAAAAGGGTTTGCCAAAATTGCTACGCCGGATGTCGTGACCCGATGGAAAGCAGAGCAGGAGCGTCAGGCCCAGGAAGAAGCCGAGACGATCGCCCGGCTCGAGGCAGAAAAAAAACAACTGGAATCCACCACCATTCGGATCGAAAAACCCCTCGCACCGGTTGGTATCCGTGGCTCGGTGGGCAATGGGGATGTTGCCGAAGCGATCCAGACGCAATTGGGCATCACGCTGGACAAGAAACACATTGATCTTAAGAAAGCGATCAAGTCAACCGGTATCCATGAGGTGGATGCCAAACTCGGCCACGCTATTCATGCAACCCTGAACGTTGATGTGGTGGGGGTTGAATAGTGTTTGAAGCGACGACCATATTGGCCTGCAAAGGAGATGGGCATGCCGTGATCGGTGGGGATGGACAAGTGACATTCGGCAACACGGTACTGAAAGGCAATGCTACCAAGATACGCACGTTATATGAAGGAAAGATCCTTGCCGGATTTGCCGGCAGTACAGCCGATGCGTTCAATCTGTTTGACATGTTTGAGGGTATTCTCAATGAAAAGAAGGGGGATCTGCTCAAATCGGTGATCGAATTTTCCAAGATGTGGCGCAAGGACAAGATGCTGCGCCAACTCGAGGCGATGATGCTGGTGTTGAATCGTGAGCATATTTATATTCTCAGCGGTACCGGTGATGTGGTTGAACCCGAGGATGGAAAGATCGCGGCGATCGGCAGTGGGGGTAATTTCGCGCTCTCTGCCGCACGGGCACTCGATCGGCATGCAAATCTGAGTACCGATACACTGGTACGCGAAAGCCTCCAGGTCGCTGGTGAGCTTTGTATCTACACCAATACCAACATCAAACTGCTGGAGCTGAAATAGATGAATCCCATCACCATGACCCCCAAAGAGACGGTGGCGTACCTTGATCGCTATGTTATCGGCCAGCAGGAAGCCAAGAGGACCATTGCCGTCGCATTGCGTAATCGCTGGCGTCGAATGCAGCTGGATGTTGAGATGCAGGAGGATGTCATCCCCAAAAACATTTTGATGATCGGCAGCACGGGTGTGGGCAAAACCGAGATCGCCCGACGCCTTTCGCGGATGATGAAATTGCCTTTTGTCAAAGTCGAAGCGAGTAAGTTCACCGAAATAGGATTTGTCGGTCGGGACGTGGAGTCGATGATCCGTGATCTGGCTATGACGGCGTTGCAGCTTGTTCGGGAAGAGGAAAATGAAAACAATCAGGAAAAGATTGAAACGTTCGTCGAGAACAAGATCATCGAAAAACTCCTCCCTCCGTTGCCTGAAGGTGCCAGTGATCAGAAAAAGGCAGATTACGAAGTATCCTTCGCTCGTATGCAGGAGCGGTTGGCACGCGGAGAACTCGATCACTTGAAGATCCAGGTGGATCTGCCGGCACCTACCATCGAGTTTTCCGGGAGCAATATGCCACCGGAGATGGCCAATGTCCAGGAATCGATCATCAAAGTCATCGGCGGGATCAATAAGAAAGGGAAGCAAAAAGAGGTCACGGTCAAGGAGGCCAGACCGATCCTTGCTGCGGAGGCAAGCACTACGCTTCTTGACGAAGAAAAGCTCAAGGATCTGGCACTGCGCAAAGTGCAGGAGGGGGGAATTATTTTTATCGATGAGATTGACAAGATCGCGGTGCCCTCGAACAGTACGTCTCGGCAGGATCCGAGCAAAGAGGGTGTTCAGCGTGATCTGCTTCCCATCGTGGAGGGCTCCAATGTGACGACCAAAATCGGTACGGTGAGCACGGATCATATCCTGTTTATTGCTGCGGGTGCATTCCATCTGAGCAAACCCAGTGATCTGATTCCGGAACTGCAGGGACGCTTTCCCTTACGTGTGGAGCTTGATTCGCTGGACGAAGAGGCACTTTATCGCATCCTGACGGAGCCGAAGAACTCGTTGTTAAAACAATATCAGGCGTTGCTCAGTGTTGAAGGGGTGACGCTGGACTTCAGTGAACAGGCGCTGCGTGCCATTGCACGATATTCGGCATTGGCCAACGACAAAACCGAAGACATTGGGGCCAGGCGTCTGCACACGATCATGGAAAAAATTCTTGATGAAGTGAGTTTTGATGCCGATGAACGTTCCGGTGAAAGAGTGACGATCGATGAATCCGTTGTAGAACATAAGCTGGACAAAGTCGTTGAGAGTGAAGATGCTACACGATACATACTGTAGGGGCAGACCGGTGTGTCTGCCTACATAACGAGGAACAACCATGAACAAAGATAAGCACAAATCAGGCTTTGTCGCCGTAGTCGGGCGACCCAACGCAGGTAAAAGTACTCTGCTGAATCATCTGGTCGGCGAAAAACTGGCGATGGTATCCCAAAAAGCTCAGGCGACCCGCAAGAGGATGAATATCATTGTGATGCATGAGCAGACGCAATTCATCTTTGTGGATACCCCGGGCATACACGAAAAAGAAAAACTGCTCAATCAATTCATGCTTGAGGAAGCACTCAAAGCCATCGGTGATGCGGATGCGATCCTCTTCCTCGCGCCGGTAACCGACAGTGTTGAAGAGTATGAGCGCTTCCTCGACCGTCTGGGGAAGCGGAAAGTGCAACACATTGTTTTGCTGACCAAAGTTGATCAGGTGGCTCCATCCAAGCTGTTGGCACGTCTGGGTGAATATCAGAAATATCAGGAAGCATTTGCTGCCATTATTCCCTTCTCCGTCAAAAAGGGAGGAAGTAAAAAACAATTGCTGGACGCGATCGCCCATCTTCTTCCCGAACATCCCTGGCTTTACGATCCGGATATGCTTACGACGGACAACATTCGGGATATTTATCGTGAATTGATCCGTGAATCGATCTTTGAAAATCTCAGCGATGAAATCCCCTACGAAAGCGATGTGCTCATTGACCGCATCGAAGAAGGGGAACGCCTTGATCGTATTTTTGCAACCATTGTTGTAGAGAAACCAACGCAAAAAGGGATGATCGTCGGCCATCGCGGTGAGACGATCCGACGGGTTGGCACGGATGCGCGTAAGATCATTGAACACTTTGCAGCAAAGAAAATCTATCTGGATCTTCATGTCTCTGTTAAACGCGGTTGGAGCAAAAACCGTTCGGGTCTGGAAGAGCTTGGCTACCAATTTTAGGCTGGGATCTTCCCAAAAAGTCCTGCCTTTTCATTCGTGTAAGCTTCTCTTAATATTATAACATATATAATTTCTCAACGTTAGATGTACCAAGGAAAAGAGCATGGCTCGAAAACAGGTCAAAAAAAAGCCCTCCTTTATTGTTACGGTGGATAACTACAGTGCCAAAAGTTATGTACTCAAAAACGATTCGTTGACACCTTTCCCCAAACTTAGCTATAAAAACAATTATACTTATGTGACGTATCTGGCCAATAAGGACATGATCATTGCGCCCATTGAAGTGGCTGTAGGGATAGACGAAAGTGATCTGGATGGCTTACTGGATGACCGGGCGTATGAAGAGCTGGGTCTTGATCCCGCACAGGAATACATTATCCGCCGTCGGGAGATTGAATCCAAGGATTCTCACAAGAGGATCTTTCAGCTTTTCGTTATTGCCCACAATACCTATATGGAGATTTTTACTCCGTTGCGGGAAAAGATCAAATACATAGATCTGATTATCCCGGCACCGTTATTGTACCGTTCTCTGTACAGCATGAAAGCCCTTGAGAGCAAAGGCGTTCATGCATTTCTCTTCTTTACGCATTACGATACTTTCGTAACTTTTTACAAAAACGGCCAGTATCTCTATTCCAAGTCCATCCCCTTCTCGTTGAAACAGATCTATGAACGCTATTGTGAAATGGTGGGGGAAACGGTGGATGAAACGAAGTTCTTCAAGACCTTGCAAAAAGATGGACTTAAAGCACTTCAATCCGATTTTCAGCAAAACCTGATGAAACTCTTTGGTGAGATTTTCATCTCGATCAATGATATTATCATCTATACCAAGCGGGCGTATGACCTGGAAGTCATTGATCAGATGTTTATCGGCAGTGAATTGGGAGCCATTGCCGGTCTGGATGAGTACGTTCAGAACTACCTTGGTTTTCATTCGATGCCGTTGGAATTTGATTTTGATATCCGTACGGAAGAGTGGCATACGGATCAATTGCAATACATGATGGCTGTTTCGGCATTTGAGTATCTCGAAAATCCTTCGGAACAAGTCAATTTCACCCTTTTTCCAAAGCCCCCAACTTTTTTCAAACGTCCTGCCGGGCAAATTACCGCGATGACTATGCTGGCACTCCTGGCTGCATTGGCGCTTCCCGTGTATCATTATGTCAGTGCCAGTATGAATGACATCCAAACCTATAAACTAAAAAGTGAGGATAAGACGTTGGCGAAAGAGGTTGCCAAGTACAAGCGCATACTCCGCCAGAAAAAGGAAGCTTATGACAAAACAACCGCTACCGTCAAAGAGCTTTCCAAACGTTTTGTCAACAAAGAAAAGACATTGCGTTCTGTCTACGACAAAAAAGTAAATTATCGCTTGAAATCAGACCAGATCACCTCTCTCAGTAAAGACCTGGCCAAGTTTGATGTCAAAACCAATGCAATTCGAACGGATATGGACAGCTACAGTATCTCCCTGATATCGCCCAATGATAAAAAAATAACAAAACTGATCAAAACCATTTCAGATAAATATTATAATGATATTCAACTGATCGATATCAAAACAATTCAGAAGGACAAGAACAGCACCTTCTATCAAGGTGTATTGAGGGTGGACTTACGATGAAAGAATTAGCAGATTTTCTTGAAAAAATGGATGCCTATTTTGAGGGCAAGAGCAATACGGAGCGGCTGGCACTTATTTTGCTCCCAGCCTTGCTGATCGCCTACTTGGCATGGACGATCATGAATCCGCCTGCTGAAGCGGCACACACGAAAAGCATTGCGGATAAAAAGCATATCCAAAAACAATTGGCTGAAGATAAAAATTACTTGAACAGTATCACTCGGAATGGCGATCGAAATTATCATGTCAAAGAATACGATAAAAAAATCGCACTCAGCAAGAAGCGTGCGGCACTCTACCGAAAAAAGATTACCGTACTTGATAAAAATCTCAACAAACTTTCTGATATGCTTTTCAACCAGAAAAGCTGGTCACTCTTTTTAGATTCCATTACCTCCCGCGCACATGAAAACAATGTCGAATTGCTCTCAATGAGCAACCAGTATGTTGACAACAACGGCAGCTTCGGGCATGTGCTTGAGATCGGTCTCAAATGTCAGGGAACGTTTGCCGGTATCATGAAATTCATGAATGACCTGGAACAAAATACTCTGGTCACCGATATTTACAAGAGCGAAGTTTCCACGGACAGCAACAGTACCTTCGTCCATGCGGATTTCAGTATTTCTGTCTGGGGGGTAAATCACTGATGCGATTCTTAAAATTTTTTCTGGTAGTGGTACTGGTCTCTCTTCCCGTCATGGCGGAACTCTCGATTAAAAATATTGAGAAGATGGTCAGAGATATCCGGGCGAAACGGACAAGCAGGATTACGGATACTTCACCGGTTGTTTCTCCCTTTATTGTGATCAAACAGGATGAGAACCAGTCAGTCATTGTGAAAGTCGCTCCCAAAACACTCAAAACGAATTTTGCACTGGGCGCGATCGTCAACGATACCGCCTTTATCGACGGAACATGGAGGAAAGCGGGGGACAGCGTCGGGGAATTTCATGTCAAGGCCATTGAGGATGACCACGTCATCCTTAAGAGTAAAGACCGTACAATAACTCTTTACTTTCGAAAAGCAAAAGATATTTTAAAAACAGGCAAGGAGTAAGAATGCTAAAAGGGATAAACAAAGCACTGGGATGGTTGTTGCTTTTGAGCGGACTGACCGTTGTACCATCAGTTGTGCATGCTCAGGAATGCAGTGATAAACTCTTCAGTGTCACCATGGATGATTCACTGAAGATCAGTGACGCGGTCAAAAATCTGGCAGAAACATGCGGATTGACCATCCTGGTCAAAGATTCCGGTGCCAAACATCGTTTGGAACAAAGTCTCTATTATGTCAAGTTGAAAAACACAACCTTGCGCGGTTTTCTGGACATTATTTTATCCGAAAATGACCTCAGTTACCAATTGCGAGGGAATACCCTTTCGATATCCTACCTGGTGACACGTACCTTTAAAGTACATTACATTTCAGGACAAAGAAGCGGGAAAAGTGATGCACATGTCACCATAGCCAATGCCACGAATTCAGGAGGAGGAGCTGGCAGCGGCTCAAAAACAGGCATCTCCATCACGAGCGATGATGCCTTTAGATTCTGGACGACGATCAAAGACGAAGTGCATAAAATTCTGGTTTCTGCCGGTGATGGCGGCACCCATTATACCAAGGTCGGTGATGCCTGGATCGGACCGGATGGCCAAAAATGGGAATACAACCCATTGGAACCCATCGTGGATGCCGAAGCCGGCATGATCACGGTTACCGGTACATCGCGACAGATCAAACGGGTCAGCCGCTACATCGCCTCACTGGCAAAACAGATCAAACAGCAGGTCTTGATTGATGTGCGCATTCTTACGGTGACGTTTGACAACAGTCATACGACAGGTATCGACTGGTCTCAACTGTACGGCCTGCAAAATTTTGTTATTGACTCGATAGGCATGACAGAGCATAATATAAATAAAATGACCGAAGATGACAAAGGGCTTCATATCAAAGAATGGACAGAGGGGCGAAAACAGAACAATGTCAATATCGCTCAAATTCGCCAACGTGCCACCATCAAAGATGTTGTTCGTTTCTTGAAGACGACAGGAGATGTACGCTCCGTTTCCAGTCCACGAGTAATGACACTGAATAACCAGCCTGCACTGATCAGCGTGGGGAAAGAATTGTTTTATAAACTAAAATCCAGCAGTAAATCATCCCAGGGGGGATCGACCAGCACATCAGAAGGAGAGAAGATCGACTCCGTATTCGCCGGAATACTCTTGGATATTACTCCGGAGATCGATGCACGTGGTATGATCACTCTTAAAGTGAATCCATCCGTTACCGAGACACTTTCTCCCATCACAAACGATGGCGCACGCTCCATGCCACCGGATCTCGTCCGTCGTCAGATCGCGTCAGTCATCAAGGTCAAAGATGGCAATCATGCGATACTGGGAGGCTTGATTTCGACTAAAACAGGAACCAAGATCAGTAAGGTTCCGTTGCTCGGAGATATTCCGCTGCTTGAGTATGCATTCAAGCGTGAAGAGAAGATCGAGAAAACGGAGGAGTTGGTTATTATTATTACGCCGCATATCATCAATGGCAAGAAGAATATTTCTCTTCATGATTTGGGATATTCTCGATTGAAATAATGAGCCAGTATACGAAACCCAAAACAATTTTTATTGATGAGATCAATGTTGATAACTATATTACGATCGAAAGTGCGCAAAAAGCGTATGAGCAACTTCGGCATAGCATAGACAAGACGCTCAAAATGGTTTTGCTCTTTGGTCGTCCGGGTACGGGAAAGAGCCTTCTTCTGAATCGAATCTATCGGGACTTGAAAGAGCAGTATGAACTGTATCTTTTTGAAACGCCTTCTTTGTCCGGTGAAGAGTTTTTCCGAAAACTTTTTCACGTCCTGACCCATCAGGAATTGCCACCCGGTGCCCGAGTCAGTTTTGATACGTTTGTTGACTATCTTAAAAGCATCAAAGGAACGCGTTCGATCATCGTTCTGGTCGATGAAGCGCAGATGTACCCGAAAGAGGTTCTAGAACAGATACGTCTTTTATCCGATACGGGAGCCATAAAATTCATCATATCCTTGCATAAAACTGAAGACGAAGATCTGGTAGCCAAAGAGCATTTTCAATCACGGATCTGGGAAGTGATCGAACTGAAAAATGCCACCAAAGACGAGTTGAAAACCTATGTACATAAAAAGCTTCTTCAGGAGAATGAATTTGAAATGGCCAATCAGATACGTGACAAACATATCAAATTTATCTTTCGCTGTACGCAGGGCAATTACCGGGAAACCAATAAAATGCTGTATACCGTTTATGAGATCTATGAATATTATGATCGTCACGATCCCTCGCGGATCGATCATCGAACACTTTCGAAAAAAATACTTGAAATGACTGCCTTGAAACTTGGATACATCCATGTATGATCTTCAAAATCTGGAGTCGGAGTGGCGGCGCTACAAGCGTAAACGAATTTTGATGATCGTCTTTATGGCTTTTCTGGTCGTGTTGATGCTCTCTGCGGCATATGTTTTTTTGCCGAGTGCCCGTTCAAATGTATCTGAAAACAATCAGAAACATGATCCGATACCTTCGGCTAAAAAAGAGCCTGTTCCTGAGAATATTGAGAGGAGAGCACTGACGCCTGAAGTACCATCTGTTGTCAGGAAACCTTCAACAAAAAAAGGGTGGCATATGACCTTTGCCGGTTCGGATGAAGCTAAAAAAACTGCGGATGTTCTCCCCAAAACGAAGCACGTGGATATTCGCGTGCATACCAAGAAAACAGAGTACACGGTCAAAGAGATAGAAGATCGGTTTCGCTTTGCAAAAGACAAAGATGATGCGTTGTTCCTCGCACGATACTTTTACGATAAAAAACAATACAAAAAAGCACTTAACTGGGCACTTGAAACCAATAAACTTGACAGCGATATTGAAGAAAGCTGGTTGCTATTTGGTCGAGCGAAAGCCAAATTGGGGCAGCGAATGGAAGCCATTAGAGTTCTTCAGGCATACTATGACCGTACTGGGTCGAAAAAGTCAAAAAAATTATTGGATACTATTCGACGAGGCACTGCTTTTTAACGACAAAGGGAGATCGGCATGGGACAACAAATTATTCGGGCGTTATTGGATGACGGTGTGATCACCAAGGAGGGGATCGGGATCCTGATCAAAGCAAGACCCCCCAAAAAAATTACACTGGAAAATTTGATTGCAGAGAATATTCTGACACCGGAAGCACTGCAGAAATTCTTTATCCATAAATTGCAACATGGAGCGCTCTCAATCAGCGATATTGAAGGGGTTCAAGGCATCGATATCGAATCGCTTTTCCGAAAGATCGCTGAGGAGTTGCATGTGGGGTATGCCGATCTTGATGAAACAGAAATCGACATGGCTTTATTTGGAAAGGTTTCGTACCAACAATTGGTACGGTACAATGTTTTGCCCTTTGATGAAACGGATCTTGGGATCAAAGTCGTATTTTCAGATCCCCTTGATATGGGGGCACAGGATGCGATTCAACGTCTGTTCCCTCTGAAACCCATCCAGGTTTTTCTCTCCAGACCTTCTAAAATCAAATTGCATTTGCAGCGACTTGAGGTCACGCAAAGTGTCAAAGGACTTATCGCCGAAATCCGGGCAGATTTGAGAGATGGCGGTATCGAAAAAGATGCTGACGAATCTCCGGCTGTCCTGAAACTGATCGATCTGATCTTGCGCAATGCGATTATCACACGCGCGAGTGATATTCACATTGAAGCGACTGAGAAAAACTGTATTGTGCGCGATCGTGTGGATGGTATGCTGGTACAAAGTTTTATTTTTGACAAGGATATTTTCAGTCCGCTCTCATCACGCATGAAACTCCTTTCAAATCTGGATATCGCGGAAAAACGTAAACCACAAGACGGACGCTTTTCTCATACGGTTGCCGGTCGGGAGTTCGACTTCAGGGTTTCAACCTTGCCAACACTGTTTGGGGAGTCTATTGTTCTAAGGATACTGGACAAGACCAAAGTCATGATACGTCTGGAAGATGCCGGAATGAGTTCATTTTGCTATAACCGCTTTAGCGAAGCCATCAAGGCTCCTTATGGCATTGTACTTGTGACGGGCCCGACAGGATCCGGAAAAACGACGACGCTTTATGGGGCGTTGAATGCTATCCGTGATGTACGTGACAAGATCATCACGGTAGAAGACCCTGTGGAGTACCAGATGGGGGGTATTCAGCAGGTCAATGTCAATGCAAAAGCCGGACTGAGTTTTGCCAATGCACTGCGCTCGATCTTACGCCAGGATCCAGACAAGATCATGATCGGAGAGATCCGGGACACGGAGACATTGCGTATTGCCATCCAGGCGGCCTTGACCGGTCACCTGGTGCTTTCGACCCTACACACAAATGATGCGATCAGTGCGGTAACCCGTATTCTGGATATGGGAATTGAAAGCTATCTGGTGAGTGGAGCACTGGTGGCTATTCAGGCACAACGCCTGGTACGTAAGATATGCCCTCATTGTAAAGCACCCGTCAGCATCTCTTCAAAAGTGATGGAAGAGTTATCGGCCTACACCACCGAAGGAGCAACCTATTACAAGGGTGAGGGGTGCAAAGAGTGTCAACACACGGGCTATTCAGGCAGAGAGATGATCTCGGAGGTATTCCCCATCAGCGAGAAGACGGCGCACATGATCGCGGCAGGTGCCTCCAAGGAAGACCTGACACGCCAGGCCAATGAGGAGGGATTCGTCTCGATGTTGGCTGACGGGGTCAAAAAAGCTGAAGAGGGAAAAACAACGATCGATGAAATCTTTAGAGTGGCAAGGTTGTAACAATGTATTTTAAAGTCACCCTGGTTCAAAAGGGGCATCGTTTCACGTCTGTTCACGAAGCCGAGAACAAACGTATTGCTTCTTCGTTGGCTAAAAAAGCACATCCAGGAGCGGTAGTAGTTAAAACAGAAGAAACAGTTCCGACACTAGAAAGCGTATTTGCCGGTATGACAGCGGAATTTCACAAGCGATCAAAGGGTTCTATTAAACTAGATCATAAAATTGCCTCTGTCCGTCAGATAGCCGTCATGGTCGATGCAGGAATTCCTGTGCATGATACTCTGAATGATGTGGCACTCAATACCCAGAGTAAGCGCTTGCAGGAAATCTACACGAATATCAGTAAAGACATCAATGCGGGAAAAAGCATGTCGGAAGGGATGGAACCGTATGCAGATGAATTCGGTCGTGTAGCAGTGGCAATGACAAGACTGGGTGAGAGCACGGGTAATATTTCGGGAGCGTACAGCAAATTGGCAGATATTCTTGAGGAT
>Ga0256828_1002403_pt1 | contig 11148 bp, 8 predicted proteins | sample CV88metaG_FD_185993 | JGI IMG/M metagenome (GOLD analysis project Ga0256828, IMG submission 185993) | Hydrothermal vent microbial communities from East Pacific Rise, Pacific Ocean - CV88 | ecosystem: Environmental > Aquatic > Marine > Hydrothermal vents | place: Pacific Ocean: East Pacific Rise... | reverse complement strand
CACTCTCTCTAATAATAGCTATAATCTTAGCTGAGGCTCTACCTCGTTTTGCAATTATTCGCTTTACAACAACCTCATCACCACTTTTAGCACCATTTAAATCTTTAGTTTCAATTAAAAGCTCCTTTTCACCCTCTTTTAGGGACTCTAAAAAACCTTGACCACTTTTATTAATATATAGCTCTCCAGCTCTATATAGAGATTTTAGTCTCCATATGCCATTTTTTTTCTCAATTGCTCCAATCTCTTTTAAATAAGAAAAGGAGGCTCTATCCTCCTCCTCTATATCTATCTCTTTAAAACCTCTAATTAGTTGAACTGTAAATGGGGACATCTACTCTATTACCTCTCTATCTAACTCACCAGATTTTAACTTTTGAATATACTCTTTTAGATACTGCTTTACATCTCCAGATAGGATAATTAAACCAAATATATTTGGAATTGCTAAAGCCAAAAAGAGTATAGAGCTAAAATCGACCATTAAACTTGTATTTGCAACTGTGGCAATTATAATAAATATTAAGAATATCACCTTAAATATAATAGATGACTTAACTCCAAACAGATAGACCCAAGCTCTCTCTCCATAATATGACCATGAAATCATGGTTGAGAATGCAAATAGGAAGATTGCAAAGCCTAAAACATTTGGAAACCAGCTTACAACAGAACCAAATCCGGCAGATGTAATTACAGCTCCCTGCTTATCAGCTATTGCAGTGGCAAGTTCGGGAGTTCCACCTAGATATACACCTGTAAGTATTACAACTAAAGCCGTCATTGTGCAGACAATTATTGTATCTACAAATGGCTCATATAGAGAGACTAAACCCTGTCTAATAGGGTATTTTACCTTAGCCGGTGCATGTGCAATCGCTGCTGAACCAAGCCCTGCCTCATTTGAAAATACTGCTCTCTGAAACCCTTGCACCATTGCTCCAAGTAGTCCCCCCTCCACAGCTTTTGGATTAAATGCCTCATGAAAGATTAGAGCGAAAGCATCATCAATCTTATCAAAATAGACATAGAACACCCAAAATACCATTAAGATATAGAAGACCACCATAAAAGGGACAATAACCTCTGCTACATGTGCAATTCTCTTAATCCCTCCAATAATCACTAAACCTGTAATAAATGCTAAAATTACTCCAAATATATAAGGGTAGTCTTGAAAAAATGGAATCCCCTTCTGCACAACAGCTAGAGATTGGGAGACCTGAAATGTATTTCCTGCCCCAATAGCTCCTAAAACTAAAAAGATAGCATAGATATATGCTAAATACTTTCCTAAAGTTGCCATATTTTTAGTAGCTAACCCATCTTTTAAATACTCCATAGCTCCACCTAAAATTGAGCCATCTGGTAGAAATTTTCTATATTTAATTGAGAGGGTCACCTCAGTAAACTTTAGAGTCATTCCCAAAAATCCGGCTAAAATCATCCAAAATGCCGAACCTGCTCCACCTATGGAGATGGCAATGGATACAGCTGCAATATTTCCAATTCCAACAGTAGCAGATAGAGCAGTTGTTAGAGATTCAAATGGGGTAATTAGCCCCTTATCATCTTTTGTGTGATATTTCCCCCTTACAATAGCTAAAGAGTGTGGCAACATCTTTAAATTTACAAACCCCATCTTAAAAGTTAAAAAAATCCCTCCGGCAATTAACCAAGCTACAACAAAAGGGAATGTAACACCATCAATTTTTCCAAAAAAGATATCAAAAAAGAGAATCTTCTCGAAGAAGGCATTTATATTTAAAAATAGCTCATTCATCTTTACTCCTCATTTTAATTAAAAAAACTAATTTTAACATAATTAATTAAAATATTAACATAAAAAAGAGAAAAATATTGCATAAAATCACTGAAAAATCTGCTATAATTTCACTAAAAAAGGATATTTAAAATGGCAAAAGTTCTACTTCCATTGGCAAAAGGGTTTGAAGAGGTTGAGGCTGTATCTCTAATTGATGTAATGAGAAGAGGTGGTATTGAGGTAACTGTTGCATATCTGGAAGATAAGCTAGTCCTTGGAGCAAATGGGATAACTATTCAAGCTGAAGTTCCGATTAGTGAGGTTAAAGCTGATGAGTTTGATATGATTGTGCTACCCGGTGGTTGGGACGGAACTTATGCTTTGGCAGATAATGAGAGAGTTCAAAATCTATTGAGAGAATTTAATAATAGAGAGAAACTTGTAGGGGCGATATGTGCTGCACCATTTGCATTAAATAGGGCAGGTGTCTTAAAAGATGAATATACCTGCTATCCTAGTGTAGAGAATGAGATACAAAAAGATGGATATAGAGATGATAAAAAGGTTGTAATAAGTGATAATATAATGACATCGAGAGGACCCGGCACTGCTCTCTGTTTTGGATTGGAGATTGTTAAAAAGCTTCAAGGAGAAGAGAACTATAGGGCTATAAAAGAGGGTATGCTTTTAGATTTTTGTGATTAATTAGTTATAAACTATCCCCATTTTATATGGGGTCTATTTAAATAGCTATCTATTTTCTAAATAGAGCCTCTTTTACCTTTTCAAAAAATTCATAATCTTCATCACTAATATCTCCACCCTTTAAAATCATACTATTTAATTGATTTAAAATTTTCATTTTTGGGTATAGCTGATTATATAGGGCATTTGATAATATCGATAGGTGTCTATCTATATCATCATACTCTTGTTGCATAAGTTTGTCAAATAGTCTCTGTAGCTCTCCTATATCACTATCAAAATTCTCCTCCATAAAATCTAAAAAAAGCTCTCTCTCAACCTCTAAATTTTTATTATTTATCTTTATAATATGACAAAGAAGAGTGGCTATTGACTCTTTTAATGCACTATCCATAAAATTCACCTTACTATATTAGATATCTGGAAATAGTTTCCGTTTTATCTTCTCAAATATCTGATAATCCTTTTGGGATATTCTATCTGAATATATCATGTGATTTAACTGTTCCAATAGGTGCATTTTACTAATTTTATTATTTTTTAGGGCATTATCTATTATCTCTATATGTTTATCTAAATTGTAATCATGTTTTAGTGCATCAATTAAATATGAAAGAGCTTCACTCTTACTACAATTAAACTCCTGTCCCATAATAGAACAGAATAGAGATGCCTCCTTCTCCACATCTCTATTATCCACCTTTATAATATGTGCTAATAGGATAGCTACCGATTTCTTTATACTCTTTTCCATAATAATCTCCTTTTAAGAAGCTTTAGACCAATTATATCATAATAAGAGTGAGATTTATGGTTTGTCCCTGTTTAAAATATCGATAAATATAATTTATATTACTACTTCTATTCAAGTTTTAGTTTCTGTATCTTAAAGTGGTTAATGGAATCTCCGGTGCTTAAGATTTTTACACCCAAAATATCATTATCATTTATATCTTTATTGTGAAATAATCTCTCTTTTAATGATAATAGATTTGTATTCCAATCAATATTTAATTGTTTTACAAACTCCAATGACATATACATAAAACCATTAATATAGTTCATATCTCTCTTATATATAATATTTTTCATCTCCTCTCTTTTAAAACTCAACTCATCTATATTTTCCAACTTCTCATCTTCTGTAATGGTATATAGTTTAAAATATATCTTTTTTGGCTCTAATGGATAGCTATCTTTATAAGCAAAAAATTTTGGATATTTTATTTTAATAAAGTTAACTTCAGATATTTTATCTCTTATTGGAAGATTTTTTATTGTCTCTATAACTGAGTTTTTCCACTCTTTTACAGAGACCGTAGCAGATATTAATATTGTAAATTGACCATTATCTATAACCTTTTCAGATAGTAATCTATCTATCTCTTTTAATATATTGGATATATTTGGTTCATATCCAATAATAAAAATTGTATTAATAGCCCCCTCTATCTTCTCTTCTAATAGAACATCAAAACTATAATTTGTTTCAGCATCTTCCAATATTCCTGTATGTATATCATAATTATATGTAAATTTAAAAATTCCTCTCTCTAAATCTTTTACATCTACATCTATATTTGTATTTGTATCGAACTCTTTTTTATGTTCTGCAAATAGATTTAAAAATGATTTTTTAACTGCATTTCCATAGGAGTTACTAGATATTATAATAATATTGTTATTTTTATGATATTCACAACTCTTTGATGGACAAAAACTACTAATTAGTTTACTAACAATATTAAAAGATGCCTTTTTAGCCTCATCAAAATCTGGAGGGGAGAGTCTAATTATATTATCATACCTCTCATAATTTACATACTTTTCAGATTGTGACGCTAAAGCCCCAATTATCTTTACCATTTTACGATAACTTCTATCTTTAAATTTATGTTTTCCAATCTGCATAAGTAGAGTGTCAAAAATATCACTCATAGTAGCAATTATTACATATCTCTTATTTTTTGATAAACTATGGACAAATCTCTCTATTGTATCATTTGTCGAATCTCGTGTAGAGTTATCTATTAATAGGATTTTTATCCTATCTCTATACTCTATATTGTCCTCTAAAAATCTATTTACTCCATTTAATTGATAGGCTAAATGTTGATAGTTTCTATTTGATGCCATTGGCACAAGTATAAATGTTTCGAACTCAATATCAAACATTTTAGAGAGTGTGCTTTTTATAACTAGAGATGGTATTAATTCAATTATTGAGTTGATAATCTTCTCTGTAAAAGTTACTCTATTAACCTTTAATCTCTTCTGAATTTTATGAAGGGTTATTAGAAATATAAAGGTGATTATAATTGCTCCCACTATGGCATTTAATAGACTATCTACACCTGAACCAAAATTAAGTATCTCTTCAAACCAACTTTTAAATATATCCTTTAAGGCTGTTATATTTTCTAAGAGTCTATTTAACACAATATTTCCCCACTGTTTTTTTTATTATATAGTTAGATATTTTTATAATTGCTGATTTTCGTTTAATATTTTTTTGGTAAAATCCCATAATTTTGAATATTAGGATATAGATATATGAGTATTAAAAAACCACTTTTAATAGAGGTTGGTGTAGAGGAGTTACCAGCCATTCCTCTTATTAAAATTTTAGACCAGATAGAGAAATCTTGGAAGAGTATATTGGAGAGGTATAGACTAAAGAGTAGTTTTAATTTCTACTATACACCTCGCCGTTTAGTTTTAGAGCATAAGGGTATCCCTATAAAACAGCCAAATAGCACTATTGAGTTTTTTGGACCTCCAAAAGATATTGCAGTCAGAGATGGAATTATTACAAAGGCTGGAGAGGGTTTTGCTAAGAGGTGTGGGGTTGAGTTTAGTGAGATTAAAACGGTTAAAAGGGGAGATAGAGAGGTTTTATATTATAAGAGAGAGGAGAGAGGAAGAGATACAGAGAGTATCTTAGAGGAGATGTTAAAAGAGTGGATAGGCTCAATGAATTTTGGAAAATCTATGAGGTGGGGAGATAATAGCTTTGAGTTTATTCGTCCTGTTAGATGGTTACAAGTGAGACTTGGAGATAAAATTGTAAATATTGAACTTTTTGGTATTAAATCTTCAAATAGAACACATCTCCATAGAATGGTATCTTTTGATAGTGTAGAGGTCTCAGATATTTCAGAGTATAAGAGTATTTTACTAAATGGAAAGGTTGTGCTATCTCAGATAGAGAGAGAGCAGATAGTATTGGAGAGTTTAGAGCAGATAGAGAGAGAGCATAATGTAAAAATAGAAAGGGATAAAGCCCTACTAAAAGAGGTAGTAGCAATTACAGAGAATCCAAAGGCACTTTTGGGAAGATTTGATAAGCAGTTTTTAGAGCTTCCAAAGGAGGTAATTATCGCCTCTATGAAAGAGCATCAGAGATATTTTCCTGTATTTAAAAATGGGGAGCTGGATAGTAGTTTTGTATTTGTCTCAAATGGGGTAACTGATGACTACTCTAAAATTATTAAGGGGAATGAGAGAGTTTTAAAACCTAGACTCTCCGATGCACTATTTTTCTACCATAATGACCTAAAGAGGGGTTTAATTACTAATGGGTTGGAGAGCATTACATTTATAGATGGACTAGGTTCACTAATTGATAAGATAGAGAGAGAGAAATATATTGCAAAAGAGTTAGCCACCCTATATATAGATAGATTAAGGGAGGAGACAAAGAGAGATAAGAGTGAGCTTTTGGAGTTAATAGAGGAGGCGATTACCCTTGCAAAAGCCGATTTAACAACAGAGATGGTCTATGAGTTTACAGAGCTTCAAGGGGTTATGGGTTACTATTACGCTAAAGCTTTGGGAAAAGATAGATTGGTTTGTAGTGCGATAAAAGAGCAATACTATCCTGTGGGGGAAAATTCACCTCTCCCTTCATCTCTATTTTCAGCTATTATCGCCATAAGTATTAAATTGGATACCTTAATAGGGCTATTTAGTATAGGCAAAATCCCAACCGGTTCAAAAGACCCATTTGCTCTAAGAAGGGCTGTAAATGGGATTATTAGAGTGGTAGAGAGGTTTGATTTAGAGTTTAATATAGATAATATATTAAATAGAACCTCCAATCTATATAGAGAGTATAATAGAGAGCAGTTAAAGAATTTTATACTAGAGAGATTAAAAAAGGCTCTTAGAGTAAACCCTTCTATTATTACAGCTGTGCTATCTTCTGGGGAGAGAGATATAAATAGAATTATAAAGAAGGTGAAAGCCCTAAATAGCAGAGTTACAAAAGATAAATTTTCAATCTTTAAAAGGGTTGCAAATATCTCAAAAGATATAGATTTAGAAAAAGAGTTAATTGTAGATATTTCACTCTTTAAAAGGGATATAGAGAGAGAGTTATATACTAAATATTTAGAGATTATATCTAAAGATTATAGTGGCTATGGTGAAAAGTTAGAGGCTCTATTTGGATTGGGAGAGCTTTTAAATCGATATTTTGATGAGGTATTAGTCCATAGTGAAGATATTGCCTTAAGAGCAAATAGACAGAATACAATAGCATTAATCTATAAAGCCTTTTTAGATATTGCAGATATTAAATATATCTCACTTTAGAGGAGTTAAAACTCAAAACTCCTACCCAAAATGGCACTTCTTAACTAAAGCTACTTCACGCTATTATATTAGAAAATAATAAATAGAAACTACTGTTAAGAAAGGAGTATGGTTTATATTTAAACCTTAAATTAGAGAATGAATATTTTTGAATTTCCTGAGAGAGTATTATTTGTAGATGCATTAGATGTTAGTGGTTGTATTTTAGATAAGAAGAAAGAGGATATTGATGAGGTTGCAAAGCAGATTTGGGAGGGGAGCTATAATATATTTAGCTTCCTATTTGGAAATGATGGCTGTGATGGGGTAAAGGATATTTTAAATGAGTGGCTAGAGGAGGATATATATACTATAATCTTCTATATGCCAAGAACAACGGCAAAGGCTATTCGCTCAATCCTAAATAAAAAGATGAGAACAAACTCAATTATAGAGAGAATTGAATACTATATAGAGTCAAAAATTAGAAAAAATATACCAAATTTAACCCTCTACAACTTAAATATAGAGAGCGAAGATGTGGCTACAATATTTGACTTAAATCTTCTAAAGAGAGAGCTGGATAGAGACTCTAAAGGCGAATTTAAAAAGATATATTTTATTGGATTGAGATTTAATCTAAACTCCTCAAACAGAGTAGGATTCTATCTAAATAATCAGCCAATATATGAAGAGAGTGGAACTCTATATGGAGATTCCAAAATATTAAAAAATAAATTAAAGAGAGGATTTATTACAGTAAAATCTGATGAGGGTGTAGAGCTTGAGTTTTTTAATACAAATAAATTTAACTCTAAAGATTACGATATAGGGAGTGACCTAGAGGATTTGGATTATCAGAATGATACTTTAGGTTTTGAATTGGATTCAAATATTAATAGAGTTACAATCACCTCTAAAGCAGATGAGAAGTTGACCTTCTCTCTAAATCCTATATATGATAATGTCTATGATACCATAGATAAGGAGAGTCCAACAGCACATAAATTAAACTCAAATAGTGTATATATGGACTCATTTTTTATCCCAAGAGATAGTGGGTTGCAGAGAGTCCATCTACTTTTAGTCAATAAAGAGGGCAAAAAGATTATTGCAGGGGGAGAGTATCATAATGGCTTAGATATGTGTGATACCATTGCAAGTATTACAATAGATTTGGAAAAGGAGACAATAGAGGTTACAAATCGCTCAAAGATAGATTTAACATTTACAAATTTTGATAATATGTTTTGGAGATTAGATGAGATAGAGCTATCCCAAGATAGTGCAATATATACAAGCATTCTATTAGATGATATTCCAGATGAGTATATAGATAAATCTGAAAATAGCACCCAAAATAGCCTAGAGGTAAAGGAGACAATAGCTCCAGATAAGAGCTTTAAATTCCATATAAGGGAGATAGAGTTTAATGATACAAATATCTCTTTTAATGAAGATGGTGTCTTAATTAGATACTCATTTTTTGAGATTGCAAACTTTAAAGATGAGTTTATATTAAATAGAATGGCATATAAGATGTCAAAATATGGGACCCTAATTGATTGTTTTGTGGAGAGACCAAAAGGTAGAGATTTTAAATGGGGAGGAAAAGAGTATATAGACCACCACGATATTTTAGGAAGAGTTGTATCTAGTAAACCTATATATCTTAGAAGTAGAGGAGATGAGTTTAATATTGAGAGTAGATTAAATAGTAGATACTATCTAGTCCAAGTTACAACAAGTTACCAAAAATATATATTAGATGAGGGGGAGAGTGAAATAACACTCCCAAATAGAAATAGGCTTGGAATGGTAAAGATAGATATTATAAATAGAGGATATATGCAGAAACCTCTAGTTGAATTTAGCGTAAAGGTGGACTAAATGGCAAATGGAGTAGCAGAGGTTGAGAAGTTTTTAAAGGAGTTGCTACACAATAGAAGAGAGAGTTTAAAAGATATTTTAGATATAGATATAGAAGGGGCATCAAAGAGGGAGATTGCCTCTAGTTTAGGTAGATATTTAAAGAGTAAATATCCAAATACAAAGATACCGAGAGTATATCAATTTTTGAACTATACACAAAAAGAGTCCATAGATGAGGTGGAAGATGATTTTAAACTCCTACTTAAAGTGATATCTCCAAGAGGTAGAGATATAATTGAAAAGGTTATAGAAAATAGTAGATATAGAATAGAACTCTTCTCTAGTATAGGTTTAAGCAGACTTGAGAATCAGGACTATTTAGGCTACTTGGAGTTTAAAAATGGAGTTGTATTAATCGTTGCTGATGGAGTTGGTGGGGGTGATAGTGGAGAGATTGCTAGTAAACTTGTAGTGGAGTCAATTTTAGAATCCTTTAAAGAGAGGTTTAATCCAAAACTACCAAAGGAGGAGATAAGAGAGTTTTTAAAAGGTGCAATTCTAAAGGCAAATAGACAACTTGTAAATTTCGCCAAGACAAATGATAAATCTACAATGGCTACAACCCTAACCCTAACTTTAATTTTAAATGGGACAGAGCTTTTTATTGCTCATGTTGGAGATAGTAGAGTATATGAGTTGGAGAGAGATAGTAGAGTAGTGCAGAGAACTCCGGACCACTCTGTAAGAGAGGTGCTATATCGCTCAAATAAAATTACAAAAGAGGAGAAAGAGAACTATAAAAAGAATATATTAGCCTATGTTGTGGGAAAAAGTAATCTAAAAGCTGAAAATATCTTTATTGAATACTCAATTCTATATGCAGATAGTAAACTCCTTCTATGTAGCGATGGTTTCTGGGAAAAGATAGAAGTGGATAAAAATATATTTAATATGCCATTTAGTGCCTTAAAAGAGCAAATTTATAGTAAAATTCCAACAGACAATGTAACAGTTATTAGATACTTTCCAAAACAGAGTAGAGAGAGCAGAGATAAGAGATGTTTAGAGTGTGAAGAGGAGAGTATAGAGAGAGTTATTGATATGGAAGAAAATATAGTAGATAGCAGTTCTCATAACCACTTTTCAAATAGAAAATTTAAAAATAGAGTATTAAAACATAGAAATAGATTTATTCTAATAACAGTTATCTTAATAGTTGCACTGGTTGCAATATTTATAAAATATATATTATAGCTTAGAGAGGGTTGTTAAATTATGCAAAGTAATGAACATTTACCAATAGGATATAGAATTGGTGGACACTATGAGATAGTTAAAATCTTGGGACAAGGTGGATTTGGAATTGTATATCTGGTAAAAGATATACATAGATTAGATGCCCCTTTTGTAATAAAAGAGCTATTTTCTAAAGATTTCTCATATAGATATAGAGATGGTAGAAGTGTATATAATAAGGCTGAGGCTAGAAATATATTTGAGAAGATAAAAGCAGATATTATATCCGAGGTAAATATCTTAAGGAAAATTAGAAATAGAAATATTGTAGAGGCTTATGGATATTTTGAGGAGAACAATACAATATACTCTGTAATGGAGTTTATTGATGGGATTGATTTAAATAAATTTTTAAAAAATAGACCCCCTTTTACACAAGATGAGGCAAAGGATTTACTTCTACAGATATCCAATGGAATAAAAGAGATACACTCCCTAAATATTCTACATAGAGATTTAAAACCGTCAAATATTATGAGAACAAGAGATGGAGTCTATAAAATTATAGACTTTACCACAAATAAAACCTATGTTGATAATAAGATGACAACTGTCACTGCATTTCAAAGTCCAATCTATACCCCTCCTGAGCTTAGTGGAACAAAACGCTCTATTATTGGAAAATTTAGCGATATATACTCAATAGGAATGACAATCTGTAGAACCTTAGCCGAAGATGAGGAGATTTTTCCAAATATTACAGATAGACTTATAGATGATAGTGAATTTCAAAATATATTAAAAAAGCTCCCAATAGAGAGTAAATTTAGAGCTGTATTAAAGAAGATGACAGCAATTAATCCAGAAGATAGATATCAGAGCTTGGAAGATGTAGAGATAGATTTATTGGATAGAGGAGAAAGAGAAGATATAAAAGAGAGAAGGGAGGAGAGCAGACCAAGAGTTAGAGTAAAGAGGGAGAGAGAGGAGACAAC
>Ga0256828_1002402_pt1 | contig 11151 bp, 9 predicted proteins | sample CV88metaG_FD_185993 | JGI IMG/M metagenome (GOLD analysis project Ga0256828, IMG submission 185993) | Hydrothermal vent microbial communities from East Pacific Rise, Pacific Ocean - CV88 | ecosystem: Environmental > Aquatic > Marine > Hydrothermal vents | place: Pacific Ocean: East Pacific Rise... | reverse complement strand
ATTTGAGTGATTATGAACTTTTCATTAAAGATGAGTTGGCATTTCTTGAGATAGCAGACTATCCGCCTTTTGTAAGCCTTGCCCGTATACTCATTGCCCATAAAGATGAAGCCAAAGCAGGGAAGATCACCTTAGATACGGTTACAAAACTCAAAGCCTTTGAAGAGGTGGAGATCGTAGGGCATGGAAAGGCTCCTGTAGAGAAGATCGCCAATAAATTCAGATTTCATATTTTGTTAAGAAGTAAAAACAGAGTCCCCCTGCTAAAAGCTTTGCATCGTGTAGATTGTAGAGAAATTGAAATTGATTTTGACCCGGTTGAATTTTCGTAAAAGTGTTACTTTTTTAGTGAGGAGTGAGGAGTGAGGAGTGAGGAGTGGAAGTATGCATTGCATTGCAATGCTTTTGTTACATTGTTTTGGCTAAAATAGACCAATGAGTATTTTAGAAGATAAAAGTTATGATTTTTCTATACGCATTGTAAAGTGTAGTCAATATTTACAAAAAGAGAAACAAGAGTATATTTTAAGTAAACAATTACTGCGTTCGGGTACTGCTATAGGTGCATTGATCGCAGAGGGACAATATGCCCAATCAAAGTCTGACTTTGTCAATAAACTTTATGTAGCACTGAAAGAGGCAAACGAGAGCAAATATTGGTTAAGACTTCTAAAAGATTGTGATTATCTTCATGATAAAACAGCGATAAGTCTAATAGAAGATGTAGAGAGTCTTATTAGAATGTTATCGTCAAGTACAAAAACAGCAAAAGAGAATTTAAACTATGAAAAATAGAAAACAAACAAAGTTTGTCTTCCGACACTCCTCACTCCTCACTCCTCACTCCTCACTATCTTCATTGGAGGTATCGTGATGCAAGAGCGATACCCTACCAAGAAGATCTATGTCGGTAATGTTGCAGTAGGCGGTGATGCCCCTATTTCTGTACAGTCCATGACCTACTCCGATACGCATAATATAGCTGCTACAGTAGAGCAGATAAACAGGCTTCATTTTGCAGGTGCTGACATGGTGCGTGTAGCAGTGCCGGATATGGAAGATGCTCTAGCTCTTAAAGCCATCAAAGATCAGATATCCTTACCGTTGATTGCAGATATCCATTTTAACTATAAATTGGCACTTGAAGCTGCCAAATGGGTAGATTGTATCCGTTTTAACCCTGGGAATATCGGTGAAAAGAACCGTATCAAAGAGATAGTCAAAGCCTGTCAAGAGAGAAACTTACCTATACGTATAGGAGTAAATGCAGGAAGTCTTGAAAAAGAGTTCGATCAAAAGTATGGGGCAACAGCTGAAGGAATGGTGGCTTCTGCAGAGTACAATATTAAATTTCTGGAAGATTTAGGATTTACAGATATCAAAGTTTCACTCAAAGCTTCTGATGTGAACAGAACCGTAGATGCTTACCGTATGTTACGTCCCCAAAATGCATACCCGTTCCACCTGGGAGTAACAGAAGCAGGAACGATCTTTCATGCAACAGTCAAGTCTGCTATTGGGTTAGGGACACTGCTTCTTGACGGTATAGGTGATACGATGAGGGTTTCCATCACCGGTGAGTTGGAAGAGGAGATCAAAGTAGGAAAAGCTATACTTAAAGATTCCGGACGTGTGCAGGATGGATTGAACATCATCTCATGTCCTACCTGCGGGCGTATTGAAGCTGATCTGGTCTCTGCTGTAGCAGAAGTAGAAAAGCGTACTGCACACATTAAAACACCTATGGATGTCTCTGTTATGGGTTGTGTGGTCAATGCTATAGGTGAAGCCAAGCATGCAGATGTTGCCATAGCATACGGTAAAGGGAGCGGACTTGTTATGGTAAAAGGTGAAGTGGTTGCCAAATTGCCTGAAAGTGAATTGGTAGACAGATTTGTTGCTGAAGTTGAGAAGTTTGCAAAGGAGAACAAATAATGGAGAATATGTATAACTTGAATATAGAACGTGCAGTGCTTTCTGCCATTATTTTTGACCCTGAAACGTATGAGGAGATCGCATCAAAGCTTATGCCGCATGATTTTTATCTGCCTTTTCATCAGCATGTCTTTACTGCAATGGAAGAGTTAAGTCGTGAAGAGAAGCCTATTGATGAAGAGTTCTTGCGTTCAAAACTGGTAAGTATGGGTAAGTTTGATGAAGTAGCAATGCTTGACCTGCTCTCTGCCAATCCCATTTCAAATACGGCAGCGTATCTCTCTGAGATCAAAGCGAAATCCAGTAAACGAGCTTTGGCAACCTTGGCCACAGAGATCAAAAAAGTGACCATAGAGGATGACCTTCCTGCAGAAGAGGTGATGAACCTTGTAGAGAAGAAACTTTATGAAATTACACAGAATAATACTAATGAGGATTTTAGAGAATCCAAAGAGATCACTTTGGCAATGATGGATGAGATAGAGCGTCTTAAAGCACTGGGAAATTCCAAACTTATAGGTACAGATACCGGATTTAAAAATCTCAATGACAGAACATCCGGTTTTGGAAAAGGGGACTTGGTTATCATTGCTGCCCGTCCTGCAATGGGTAAAACGGCACTTGTTCTTAACATGGCACTTAAAGCTATAGAACGTAACGAAGGTGTAGCCTTTTTCTCACTGGAAATGCCGGCAGAACAACTGATGCTCAGACTGCTTTCTGCAAAAACCTCCATTCCTCTTCAGGCACTGAGAATCGGTGACCTTAGAGATGAACAGTGGTCTCAGCTCTCTGCTGCAACTGATGAACTTTCACAAAAGAAACTCTTTGTTGATGACGGAGGATATGCGACTATACACCATGTGCGAAGCAAGTTGCGTAAACTTAAAGCACAGCATCCTGAGATCTCCGTAGCGATCATTGACTACCTGCAGTTGATGAGCGGTGAAGGACGGGAAGGAAGACAGCAGGAAGTCTCTGAGATCTCAAGAGGGCTGAAACAGCTTGCAAGGGAACTTCAGATCCCTATTGTGGCACTTTCACAGCTTAACCGTGGAGTAGAGAGCAGAGACAACAAACGTCCTATGCTTTCAGATCTGCGTGAATCCGGTGCTATTGAGCAGGATGCCGATATCATTCTTTTTGTTTACCGCGATGATGTTTACCGTGAAGCGATGGAGAAAGAAAAAGAGATGAAAGCCAAAGCAGAAGGGAAAGAATACACTTCTGAGTTTAGAAAAAAAGCAGAGGAAGATGCGGAGATCATCATAGGAAAACAGAGAAATGGACCTACTGGTACGGTTGAGTTGATCTTTCAGAAGAAATATACACGTTTTGTAGATAAAACGATCTCTCCGGCTTTCGAAGTAGTGTATGAAGAGGGTGATATCCCGATGCAAGAGGCAAATATTAACGTAGATATGCCGAATATATAATTAGAAATTCAGGGGTCTGCTTTGGAGAAACCTAAGCTTTTTGAAACCACAAAAAGTTTTATTTGGACAATTATCTTTTTAGTTGTTCTGCTTCTTCTCAGACTCTTTTTTGAATATCAATCCTACCAAAATTTTATCTCAAAACCTTTTTATTATACGTATGCAAAAGTGCTAACTTCTTATGAGAAATCTAAAAATAAAAAACATTATCGGGTATTAAAACTGTGTAGTAAAAAGGGTCTTATATTTTACACAACTACACATAAAAAAAATGATTTCTCGCATAAAAGATTACGTTTACAGCTATTTCCGAATAAGAGTATTTCATTCAAATCATATTTAGGGACATTCTATGTCAAATGCCGTATTAAAAAAGTACAAACTGCACCTGAAACTTTTAAAGATACGTTATTGGCTAAGGTAGGATCACAACACCAAAATTCTTCACTTCAAAGTTTTTATAATGCTATATTTTTTGCTATGCCTATAACCAAAGAGCTGCGTGACAGAATAAGTATGCTTGGAGTAAGTCATTTGGTTGCTTTAAGTGGATTTCATCTGGGGATATTATGGGGACTGGTGTATGGGTTACTTTTGTTACTCTACAGACCCTTGCAGCAGAGATTTTTCCCTTACCGTCATGCACTTTTTGATGTAGGATTGATAGCGATGATCTTTTTAGGCAGTTACCTGTGGTTTGTAGATTTCCCTCCTTCCCTGGTACGTTCTTATGCAATGGTATTGGTGGGTTGGATAGTCCTTCTTCTGGGTATTGAACTGCTTAGCTTCAGATTTTTGACAACTATAATATTAACATTGCTTGTACTTTTTCCAAGCCTATTGGTCTCACTTGGCTTCTGGCTCTCTGTGGCAGGTGTATTTTATATTTTTCTTTTACTGCATTATGTCAAAGCATTCAATAAGTGGATGATTACACTGTTTTTTATTCCTTTTGGTATTTTTATTTTAATGCTTCCTGTTGTCCATACTATATTTGGTGTGATAACACCTTATCAACTGCTCTCTCCTGTGTTGTCACTGCTATTTATCCCTTTTTATCCACTGGTTATGGTATTGCATTTGCTTGGATTAGGAGATCTGTTTGATACAGTTTTAACATGGTTGTTCGCTCTGCCACAAGAGAGTGAAGAGAAACTTTTACCTCTATGGGCTATGGTTGGGTATGTAGGGATCTCCTTGGGAGCTATTTGGCATCGTAAACTCTTTTATCTGCTCATTGGTACGGCAGTCGGATATGGTGTGTATCTGTTTTTATTGTAAAGGTTGATATAACGTTTTATATATGTTAAAATTCCTCATTCCTCATTCCTCATTCCTCATTCCTCATTCCTCAGATATGCTCTATCTCTTCATCCCTGTTCAGTAGATCACAAAACTTCAAACCGTGAATAAAAATAGCCCAGGAAATGTAGATCCATAAAAAGAAGAAAAGTAGGGTGCTGATACTTCCGTAAATACTGGCATAGGTTTTGTTATGCAGCACATAGAAGACAAAGGCACTTTTACTAAGATACCAGATGAGTGAAGCGATGAACGAGCTGATCATGGCAGCCCAAAAATCTATGTGAATATTTGCAGAGAGCTGATAGGCTACGTAGAACATCATCCATACAATGAGATAGGGAACAAAACTGTAAAGATGGATAATACTTGTAACGGAATTTTTATCAAGATAGCCCTGTATCAATGTCGAAAGATAAAAAGAACCCCCTATCATAGCAGGAATAATGAGTAAGAGCAGCAGATAGGTTTTAGTGGCTTTCCATAAACTTCGACTCGGAGCATTAAAAATGTCATTGACAATGTAGTCATAGTTCTTAAAGAACATAAATACAGCAAAAATAACATAAACTGCACCGAGGATACCCAGCTTGTCTGTACTGGCTATAAAGGTATTGATATATTCCATCACTACTTTGGAGTCTGTAGGCATGAGGTTACTGAAGATTAGCTTTTCTACTTTACTGTAGACAGAGTCAAACAGAGGCATGTTGGTAAATATAGAGAGTAAGATCACAAGGAGAGGTATGATGGAAAAAAGGGTGCTCCAGCTTAAACTTGAAGCATAATGTCCCAGTTTATCATCAAACAAGTCGGTAAAGAAATCCCGTACAAAGAGATAATAATTTTTAAGAATGACTTTGAAAGGTGTGTTCTTTTTCATTATTGTTTCCCTTTGGCTTTGAGCACTTTGAGAGACTCAGTGAGTGCTTCAAATAATATATCAGCAGCTGACCCCTCGAAGCTAGTTAGGCAGTCCCATTTTCCCGGGGTTTAAAATATTGTTTGGATCAAATGCTTTTTTGATATCTTTAAAAAGTGCAAGTTCTACATCATTGAACGCAATATCCATAAAAGGTGCTTTACTCGTACCGATACCGTGTTCTCCACTGAGTGTTCCACCCATTTCGACAACAAGTTCAAAGATCTCTTCTATGGCTTTATGTCCCTCTTCGAGCTGTTTCTCATCTGAACCGTCTACCATGACATTGACATGGATATTCCCGTCACCCGCATGTCCGAAACAGGGAACTTTAAAACCGTATTTGTCACCAATAGCATAGATGCGTTTCAGTGCTTCAGGAAGCATACTTCGTGGTACAGAGATATCTTCATTGAGTTTCTTACTTCCAAAGATTGTGATGGAAGGAGAGGCATTACGTCTGGCATACCAGAGTTCGTCTCTCTCTTTGGCATCATTGGCGATGACAAATTCCTGAGCACCATTCTCTTTGAATGATTTACCGAGGATCTCAAGCTGAAATTCTACTTCCTGTGCTACATTTCCGTCCACATCTCCGATGAGTAGTGCTCCGGCATCTTCGGGAAGTTCAATTCCCAGTTTCTCTTTAAGTGCCTGAACAACCAAGTCATCCATGAATTCCATAGCAACAGGATTTGCTCCTGCTGCCAGAGATTTAAAGACAGCATTCATTGCATCATCTACAGAAGGGAAGATACCCATATAGGCTTTGGTGAATTTAGGTTTTGGGATGAGTTTGACCGTGATCTCGGTCAATACGGCAAGTGTCCCTTCAGAAGCGATGAGAATACCTGCAATATTATACCCTGCAACATCCTTAATGGTACGTTTCCCTGCACGGATAATGTCGCCGTTTGGGCGTACAGCACGAAGTGCCATAACGTAGTCTTTGGTAATACCGTACTTGGCTGCACGCATGCCGCCGGCATTTTCACTCACATTTCCGCCAATGGTCGAGTATGCTTCACTTGCAGGATCAGGTGGATAGAAGAGTCCTATCTCTTCCACTGCTTTTTGCAGATCCATATTAATAACACCGGGTTGTACTACAGCGACCATGTTTTCCATATCTACTTCAAGGATCTTGTTCATATGTTTTTCCATAGCGAGTGTGATACCGCCGCTGGTAGGAAGTGCTCCACCGGTAAATCCGCTCCCTGCACCACGTGGAGTGATAACAATACCGTGATGGTTACAGTAGACCAAAATACGGCTTACATCCTCTTCATCCCTGGGGAAGACCACTGCATCAGGCTCAAAACGTGTACGGGTTGCATCATAAGAGTAGGCAATGAGATGTGCTTTGTCACTATAGACATTCTCTTTGCCTACAAGATCCTCTAAGGCTTTGATGTGTTTAGGATCAAGCACTATATCTTCTCCATTGTTTTATAGTAATCACCTTTACCGCTTGTAGAGAACCAGCCGGTTTGTATTTCATCAAAACGCATATAGAAAGGAAATTGTGCTTTAGCAGGCAGACCGGTCATTGTTTTTTGTCCGACGATCTTTCCTGAGATAGGGTCTAAAAGTACAGCTAAACCGTTTTTTACGATATAGATAAGTCCTACTTGATAAGCTTTGGCAAATGCGGCAAGGTTTTCTCTGCTTGGTGTTGCCTCTCCTTCTTCAGAAAGAAAGAGTGCATAGAGGTCCGGATGTATCCATTTTTTGTTGTGTGAAGCTGTGATTTTGGCATAAGTGTCAGCATCAGGAGCTAAAAGCAATACGTTACTATAGAGGTATCCTCCAATGACTTTGTCACCTGAAGCAACGGCTGTTTTAATAGTCGGGAGTTCATCATGGTGAATGATGTCTGTCTCCAGAAGTTTGGCATTTCCTTCAGAGGAGGTTTGTGTAATATAACTTATGATCGCTTCGAGTTCATTGCCGTAATTATGAATAACGACACCACTCATACCGTTGACAGGAAGAGCAGAACTAAGAGAGATACTTTTCTCTCCTACAGCAGAGACAGAAGTTTGTACAGTAGAAGGAAAAAATCCTGCAAAAAGAGGTAAAGCCAAGAGACTTATCAATGCTATTTTACGCATAGCTATCCTTTGAATATTTATTAGTGTATTGATTATACAAGCAAAAGATTAAAAGTCTATTGAGATAGAGCTTTTAGCTGACTCCTTAATGTTATTAAGTTATAATAATGCCCAATTGAATGGGGACAGTGGAGTAGAATGAAATATATAATAGCAATGATCTTAACGATGACTGCTTTGTTTGGAGCAAAAGTCACATACCAAGAGTGGGAAAAAGGGAAGACATTTTCCGAATATTTGGCATCTTACAATATTTCAGCCGATCTTCTGGAGGCTATCTCCAAAGAGGATCAAAAATTCCTCTCCGAGATCAGAAGCCGTTATAAATACTACGAACTTAAAAATGACAGCGGTACCTTACTTCAGGCACTGATCCCAATCAGTGAAGAGATGCAGATACACCTTTTTAAAAAAGATAACGGATACCGATTTGATATTATTCCCATTGCATACAAACAAGATATATATTTTGCAAAAGTGATTATTGAAGACAATCCGTATACCGATACATTCAAAGTAACACATCAGGCAGAAGTAGCCAAAAAGATCTCTCAGGCACTAAGCGGTGCTATCAATACAAAAAAACTGCATAAAGGTGATGAGATAGATTTCATCTATGATCAGAAGACCAGACTTGGGAAGCCTTATGTCATGCCGAAGATCAAAGTAGGCAGGGTGAAAATGGGTACAAAAGAACAGTTTGTTTATGTGGATGAAGATGGTCACGGGTACAAAAGTTCAAGTAAGTCCCAAGCTTATACCGTCAACGGTAAGAAAAAGGTGACATTTACCCGTAAGGTCACTGTAAGCAGTAGGAATGCAAGATTTGGAATGCCTTTACGGCATGCAAGGATCACTTCAAGTTTCTCCTACAGGCGATGGCACCCGATATTGCATCGTTACCGTCCGCATCATGGAACTGATTTTGGAGCAAGAAGAGGTACACCGCTTTTAGCCGTGAACAGTGGCAGGGTAAGTTTTGCAGGTTGGATGAGGGGTTACGGTAAAGTAGTCAAGATCAGACATGCAGGGGGATATGAGTCTCTTTATGCACATCAAAGTCGTATACGTGTAAAAAGAGGACAAAGGGTAAAAAAGGGACAGATCATAGGGTATGTGGGAAGTACAGGACGGAGTACAGGTCCACATTTACATTTTGGACTTATGAAGAACGGCAGATGGATAGATCCGATGAAAGTTTTACGTAAAAAATCTGTTAAAACCTCTGTTTTAAAAAAGTTCACAAAATATGAAAATGTTAAAACCACCAAATACAAACAAGTGGTCATTAAAGATGCCAAAGCCAATCAGATCAAACTCTTACGATACATTAAAGAGAATAAACCCTCTTTTGTTTGGGATGGATATAAAAAGATCAGCATGGGAGTAGAAGATGGAAAATAAGATAGAAGATTTTGAACTTCAGCCTCTGGAAGATCCGAAATTCATTTCAACTTCTTTGGCGACTTACAGACAAAACGGTATTGCCAAAGATTGGGAAGTAGTACAGGCACATGACAGTGTAGCTATACTTATTTATCATAAAGAATATAAGAGCTTTATATTGGTAAAACAGTTCAGACCGGCAGTCTATCTGAATAATGAAATAGGTATGACCATAGAACTTTGTGCGGGTATTGTCGATAAAGAACTTTCTCTCAAAGAGATAGCCAAAGAGGAGATAGAAGAGGAATGCGGCTATAGTGTTCCTCTGGAGAATATAGAAAAAATCACCTCTTTTTACACCTCTGTAGGTTTTGCCGGAAGCCGGCAGACACTCTATTTTACCCAGGTTGATGAGAGTATGAAAGTCTCAGAAGGGGGTGGCGTAGATGGTGAAGTGATCGAGGTGGTTTCTCTGGCAGTAAATGATGCTGAAAAATTGATTTATAATGAGAATATCGCTAAAACACCGGGATTGATGTTTGCGTTCATGTGGTGGTTTCAACAGTTTTTATAACATCAATATAACTTATCTTAATTATAATAAAAAATTAACAATCTGGTAATTCTTGTTTGTCATACTTTGAACATAAAAAACTCAAAGGAGAATAAAATGAAAAGAATTTCAGTACTTACATCTAGTGTAACATTAGCGTTGGCATTAGCTTTAAATGGTTGTGGTGGCGGAGGCGGTTCAGCTTCTGCTAACGGTGTTAATATTGCAGGTAAAGCAATCGATCCGTATTTAAATGGAGCAACAGTCTGTCTTGATGCAAATGATAATGGCATATGTGAAGTGAATGAACCTACAGCACATACCAATGCACAGGGAGCGTATGCATTGCAGGTCGCTCAGGAACACCATAATGCACATCATGCCCTGATAGCATCAGGTGGTACCGATATGGGAACCAATACAGTATTTAACGGTACTTTGAGTGCGATAGACGAAGCATCTACGCAAAATATAACACCATTAACAACAATGGTTGAGGCAAGATATAGATATTGTCAAGCACATCATGCTACTTGTCATGAGACACGCACGGAGATAGAATCAAGTGTTGCCGAGTATTTAGGAGTATCTACAGAACAACTGAACGCAGATATTGTTGCCTTGGCTAATAATGGTACGGCTACACCATTGCAAGTTGCATTGGCGTTAGAAGCAAGTGCACAGTCACATGCACATGAGCATCATACCCAAGCACATCATTTTTATGAACAGTTGGGAGAACATGGTTTTCCTGCCGGACATCACTGGGTAGATGATCTAAGAACATCAATGCCTAAGATGTATGGGCTTGTCACTCAGATTTTAAGTATAGATGAAGGTGTATTGGAGAATGTAGCCAATGCAGGAGTTGAAGCCGGAAATACTGTAGCCAATACAGGTGCAGATACCGGAACAGCAGCAGCAAACGCAGGAGTTTCAGCCGGAGAAGCTGCAGCAAATGCAGGTGCAAACGCCGGAACAGCAGCTGCGAATGCAGGAACTGATGCAGCCAATGCAGGAGTTGAAGCAGGAATCAATGCAGCTCATAGTGGATTAGAAGTACACAGTATTGCAAATCAGATAGCACAATATGTACATGGATTAATACATCAGGCTGGAACAGATGCAGCCAATGCAGGAGTTGAAGCCGGGAATGATTCAGCCAATGCAGGAACTACAGCAGGAACGGATGCTGCCAATACAGGAGTTGAGACTGGGAATGATGCTGCTGATACTGGTGTAACAACTGGGAGTGATGCAGCTAATGCAGGAGTTGAGTCCGGAAATGATGCCGCAAATACAGGTGTTGAGGCTGGAGAAACTTCTGCCGATACCGGTGTTGAAACAGGAAATAGTGCATCTGATACCGGAGTGACAGCCGGGAATGATTCAGCCAATGCAGGAACTACAGCAGGAACGGATGCTGCCAATACAGGAGTTGAGACTGGGAATGATGCTGCTGATACTGGTGTAACAACTGGGAGTGATGCAGCTAATGCAGGA
>Ga0256828_1002401_pt1 | contig 11156 bp, 3 predicted proteins | sample CV88metaG_FD_185993 | JGI IMG/M metagenome (GOLD analysis project Ga0256828, IMG submission 185993) | Hydrothermal vent microbial communities from East Pacific Rise, Pacific Ocean - CV88 | ecosystem: Environmental > Aquatic > Marine > Hydrothermal vents | place: Pacific Ocean: East Pacific Rise... | reverse complement strand
ACATCGTACAACCTTACGATATTCCAGCAGGTGCTGGGACATTCCATCCGGCTACTTTTTTGCGTTCACTCGACTCTACTCCGTGGGCAACTGCCTATGTTGCACCCTCACGCCGTCCGACAGATGGACGTTATGGAGAAAACCCAAACCGTCTTGGAAGCTACTATCAATTTCAAACTATCATCAAACCATCACCAGACAACATTCAAGAGCTCTATTTACAGTCACTAGAGTACTTGGGTCTTGATGTAAGCAAACATGATATCCGTTTTATCGAAGATAACTGGGAGTCTCCAACACTTGGTGCATGGGGACTTGGTTGGGAAGTATGGCTAAATGGTATGGAAGTGACACAGTTTACATATTTCCAACAAGTTGGTGGTATCGAGTGCAAGCCTGTAACGGCTGAGATTACGTATGGTACAGAGCGTTTGGCGATGTATCTTCAAGGTGTAGATACTGTTTTTGACATTGTATGGAACATCGCTCCAGATGGAACAAAAACCTACTACAAAGATGTGCATAAAGAGAGTGAGATAGAGTTCTCTAAGTACAACTTTGAAGTGGCAGATACAGATATGCTTTTTGAAGAGTTTAATGCAAAAAGCAAAGAGTGTATGCGTACACTAGAAGCGGGACTTCCTCTTCCTGCTTATGATTTATGTATGATGGCTTCACATGTCTTTAATGTACTCGATGCAAGAAAAGCGATCAGCCAGACAGAGCGCCAAAACTACATTTTAAAGATCCGTGAACTCTCACGCGGCTGTGCAGAACTCTACAAAGCACAAGAGGAAGAGCGTAATAAGCGTGTAAATAGCTAATGTAATGTCTAAATATAATATTCTTATTGTTGAAGATGAATTGATACCTGCTCACTATCTCAAAAAGATACTTGAAAAGAGTGGACATCATGTTGTCAATATTGTAGACAACGCCAAAGCAGCAATGGAGTATACATATAAGAAAGTCCCTTTGGACCTTATTCTTATGGATATAAGGATTAAAGGTTCAAAAGATGGTATCGCAACAGCAAAAGCTTTGCAGTCTTATCTTCCTGTAGCTATCTTATTTATCAGTGCATATGCAGATAAAGAGTATATTGAAAGAGCAACAGAAGTAGAAGCTATCGGTTATTTGGTTAAACCTATTCAGGAAGAAACACTGCTTACAACCATAGAAGTTGGTATGGCACATTTTATGGTGCAACAAAAAGAGCAAAAAATGCTTTTATGTGATGGACTTTTCTATAATGCGTATCATCAGACAATTTATAAAGAGAGATTGATTATTGATCTTTCCTATCAAGAAAATATGATTTTTAAAACTTTACTCTCCAATAAAAACAATCTGACAACGATTGCCGAACTTGAAAATATTTTATATGAACTAGATGATTTGACAGAGGGTGCACTGCGAACTACCATCTGGAGATTACGAAAAAAACTTCCATCCTGTATTCATATTGAAACAGTTTATAAATCCGGATACAAACTAGAGTTACAATAATGAAGATTCCTAAGATATTTATCAAAGTCTTTGGTGTTATTTTTGCTTTGATAATTATCTATATTATCTTTATCTTTTTTATTCTTATTCCGAAAATTGAAAAAAATACTATCTCTTTGGAAGATACAATCGGTAAAATCCAATTGCAAAAAACTGTTCAACTGGTACAGAGTTATGCACAGGAGTTAAACAACTATCAAACCTTTGCACTGCAACAACGAAAAGATGAACTAAAACAGTTGACTAGAGTAGTTTATAGTATTATCGATGCAAACTACAAAAAATCACTTCTTAAAGATGCAAATGTCTCAAAAATACAAGATGATACACTTGAGCTGATAGCAAAACTTCGTTATGGAAACAATGATTATTTTTATGTTAGTAATTATCATAATATTTTGATCTCACATCCATATCTCAAAGGAAGAGATTTTTCTAATGTTCATGATATTCATGGAGAGTTGATTGTACCACGACTTGTAGAAGTTGCTCGTAAAAATGGAGAAGGTTTTATACGTTATTGGTGGCAGAAAAATAATCAAGATAGAACTCAGTATGAGAAATTGACTTATGCAAAGAACTTTATGCCATGGAAGTGGATTGTTGGTACAGGGGTCTATATAGATGATATTAAGTTTGAGGTACAAAAGCGTAAAAAAGTACTTATTGCAAAATTGAAGACTATTTTACATAAAACAAAAATAGGGAAAAACGGATATATTTATATTTTTGATGATGCCGGTAATATGATTGTTCACCAGAATAAGGCTATTGAGGGTAAAAACTTTAAATATTTTCGTAATCCGGGTAAAAAGAGCTATATTTTAGATGATCTTGTCAAGGCTTATAAGCATGGGAATAAAATACTCTATTATAACTGGGATGCTCCAGATGACAGAGGAAATTATACATACAAAAAAATATCATGGATAGAGTATGATCCAAATTTTCACTGGTATATCTGTTCGTCAGAGTATTTGGATGAAGCTCGTGCAGACAGCGAAAATCTAAAAAAATTTATTATTTATGCGATCTTTGTCATGATTTTTGTTATTGTAGGAATCGGACTCTATTTTGTACGACAAATTTTTCAACCTGTTTTACAGCTGGCCGATAATGCGCAGGAGGTTATTGATGGTAATCTGGAGGCGAGATATGAAGGTAAGATCAATAATGATGAGATAGGACTGCTTGCAAAACAGTACAATACAATGTTGCAGACTATACAGACACAGATGGAGACACTTGATATACAGGTTCAGGAAAAGACAAAAGAGCTTACACATACACTTGAAGCAAAAGAGGTACTTTTAAGAGAGATCAATCATCGTGTAAAAAACAATCTCTATGTCATCAGCAGTATCATCGGATTGCAAGCTTTTAAAACCAAAGATATAAAAATCGAAGATTTTATTCAAACAGTGCAACAACGGATTCAGGCAATGGCAATTGGACATGAACTTTTGAGTAAGAGTGTTGAATCAGAATTTTTGGACGCAAAAGAGTATATTCCTCATCTAGTGCACTCTTTAATTGAAGCATATTTGGAAGATCCGTCTGCTTGCCACTGTGTCTATGAGATCGATCATGTCAGACTGGATGTGGACAAACTGCTCTCCTGTGGATTGATTATTAATGAACTTGTTACAAATGCTATTAAGTATGCCCTTCATACAAGTAGTTATCTCCTTGTACGCATGCAGGAGAAAGATATGATGATCCATTTAACCATTGCAGACAAGGGGAGTGGCTTTGTTGAAGAAGAGAGTCGTGACGGTATAGGCTTGGAACTTGTAGATATGCTTGTAAAACAACTCTCAGGCAGTATGGAAATCATACGATCAGAGGGTACTCTAATTACTATTTCCTTCCCTAAATAAATTCAGATAAATTTAAGAATATAGTGATATTTCAGTGATACATTCTTGTTAGAATAGTGGAAACACTAAAGAACAAGTGAGGTTTAAAATGAACCGAAATATCCAAAATCTAACTTTTTTTATAATATTTTGCAGTTATTCTTTACTTTTTGCTTCACAACAGAGTGATAATAATGTAACTGTTCATATCAGCAAGGTCCTCTTTGAAGGTCTTTCAGATAAAACAGAACAAGACGCATTAACAAAGATAAGTCAGGCATATGTTGATAGTAATGTTACAATCAGTAATATTGAAAAGCTCAAAAGAAGACTCTCTACTTACTATAAAAACAGAGGTATGCTTTTTACAAAGGTTTTGCTTCCCCAACAGGATCTCTCCGATGGAACGCTTAAGTTTTCAATTGTAAGAACCAAGGTTGAAAATATTACTGTAAGTGGGAACAAGTACTACTCAACAGCATTTATCAAACGGAATTTTCATTTTCAAAAAGGAGAGTATCTTGATTATGAAAAAATGTTGCGCTCACTCTTTTTACTCAATAGTTATGAGGATCTCTCTGTTAAATCTTATCTTAAAAAAGGCTCGGAATACGGAACTACAGATATTAATCTGGAGGTAAAAGATGCAAGACCTTTTCATGCAACTATAACATATGATAATCTCGGTTCCAAAGATGTCTCAAAAAACAGGGTTTCAGCAGATGTAAACTATGGAAATCTCCTAACTGACGGCGATACGATTCATGTAAGTTCTACTTTTGGGATCGATTCCATTAAATCGGAGACGACAAAACTTCTGCTTGGTGATTATGAGACAACTCCTTTTACTCAGTATGCAACACGACTTAATGGCGGATATCTGTATGCAAACTATATTACAGCAGGTGATTTGTCTGTTCTTGAATTGCAAGGTGATACATATATTACACATTTCGGTATTAAACAGCCACTGCTGTATACTCCTACAAAACAGATAGACCTTGATCTGAACTATTACAGAAAGGGTATTAAAAGCTATCTCTTAGGAGAGCTTTCTTCACGAGATACGCTGAATATTGCAGAAGCCAAACTGCATCTCGATTATCGAAGAGTCTATGATTCTCTCTCTATTAATCTCTCTGTACAAGGAGGAGAGAATCAAGATGCCTCATTAAGCAGTCGCTATGATTCCAATAAACGCTTCACAAAGGCTACATTGAATCTATCTTATAATCGCTATGTAAACAGTTGGAACTCGTTTGTTCTTGCATTTGACTCACAATATTCAAATAACCGTCTGCCTCTTTCAGAGCTCTATACGATTGGGGGACTCTCAAGTGTGCGTGGCTATGAGCCGGCACAAAAACTTGGAGACAGTGGTTTTACTTCCAATGCAGAGTGGTTTGTTCATCCAAAAATTCCATTTGCGGATTTTTTGAAAAATGCTCTGCAACTGGGTTTCTTCTTTGATTATGCAAAAATCTTTAACAATAGACCTGTCCCGGGTGAGGAACAAAAATCTTTTTTGGAAGCAGCGGGTGGAGAGATATTACTTAATGTGAACAAACGTCTTTATGGGCGTTTGAGTGTTGGATATCCACTGAACAATTCAGACAAAATGATCAATACAGCCACACATGTCTATGGATATGTCGGTGTAAAACTCTGGTAAGGAGAAGAAGATGAAAAATCTACAGTTATACCCTTGGAGATATACTTTAAAACAACATATTGCCATTTTAATAAGCAGTTCCTTGATACTGTTACCTGTAGAGGTATCGGCTCTTCCTATGGGGGCACAGGTAGCAGCAGGAAGTGTACAGTTTAATACTACGCAGAATCAGATGCGTATTACAGCATCAAACAGGGCGATTATTAACTATAACAGTTTTAATATAGGCTCTAATGAAATCGTTAAATTTATACAACCAAGTGCTAATTCGGTTGTTTTAAACAGAGTTGTTCTGGCAAATCCTTCTTCCATTTTGGGAACACTGCAAGCCAATGGTCGTCTCTTTTTGGTGAATCCGGCAGGAATCTATTTTGGTCCACATTCCGTCGTCAATGCCAACAGTTTTGTTGCAACAACACTGAATATAACAGATAAGGATTTTTTAAACGATAACTATAATTTTGAGCAGATGAAAAATATGGCAGGAAGCTATATTGTACAGAAGGGCTCTATTTCTGTATCACCGGAAGGATTTGTTGTTCTTGCCGCTCCTTTTGTCAGTAGTGAAGGTGCTATTATGGCAAAAGCAGGACATATTGTTGTTGGAGCAACAGACAATTTCTATATACAGTTTGATACCAATGGTTTGGTGAAATATGATTATCATGCCACACAAAAAGAAGATGCTCCTATTGTGATGCCAAAAGAGTATGCAAATACTATTATTGATAATGTAATCAATACCGATGCTCTCGATGAAGCGGTTACAATTGTTAAAAATGGGAACAAAGTAGAACTTGTCGGTGCAAAAGGAACAGCTTTGGTGACTTCGACACTTAACAGTGATGCAACAAATGTTGCAGAGGCCGGTAAGATAGATGTCAAAGCGCAAAAACAACTATTTATGCTCAATGGTGCGAATCTGCATGCCAATGCAGACAAAGTCGGCAATGGCGGTAGTATAGAAGTATATGCTCATGATATGAGCTATAGTGGAAAAGGAGTGAATTACAGTGCAAAGGGAGGAAGTATCCGTGGTGATGGTGGTTATTTGGAGATCAGTGCAAAGGAAGATGTTCTTTTGGACGGCAGTAGCAGTTCTCTTCATGCAAATAACGGAAAAAACGGACTTTTTGTCATAGATCCAGACCAGTTTACACTTGATGAGAATGTATTTAGTAACGGTGATAATCTACAGTGGACAGCCGATACAATCATTACAGTAAAGGATGGTGTTGTTATCTCAACACGAGATATTGGTTCGGGTACAGATTATATGAACGATGCTTCAGCGGGTAATTCCGGAAACCTAATTCTTAGTGCACCAAATATTGTACTTGGTTCCGGAAGCAAACTCTTGACTTTCGCTACCGATAATTATCAATCAGGTGATTTGTCCTTAAAAGCTGTCTCAAATACTTCAACAACTGCCAATCTTGCAAATACATCGATAAAACTCAACGGGGCACTTCTAAAAGGCGGAAAGGTCACTCTCCTTGCAGAGTCTACTTCACACAAAGGTTTTGATAGTGACAATGACAGTCTTGTTGATCAAGCTTTTGGATTTTTGGCAAATACACCGACAGCACCTGCTGGAGTCAGTATTGCGCAAGCAAAAGCTCTTATTGATATTGGTAAAGACTCATCCATAGAAGGCGATTCTATCGATATTAACAGTAAAGCAACTGCAAATGCATATGTTCTTTCTGCTTATAAAGGTGCCGCTGTTGGATATGGTCAATCGGATGCAACAGCGCAAACAATTGTTAGAAACGGTGCAACACTCACAAGTCAAGGGAAAATGACGATAGGCAGTGATGTAAGCTCTTCGAACTCTGTTAGTACCTATACTGCTTATCTGGGTAATGGTCGCGGTTCAAAAGTTAATGTAAGTTTTGCCTATGCAAAAACAGATACGACCTCTGAGGCTACCGTAGAAAACGGTGCTTCTATAACAGCAGGAGGGAAATTCTCATTAAATGCACATACTGCCAAAAGCATTAATGCTTCCGCTTCTGCAGGCTCCTATGAAGACGGTACTGTTGGTGCGGGAGTTGCTATTGGCATTTCATCTTCAACGACGCAGGCAAAACTCGGTGGTGATGTGGATGCGAATGAGTTAGTTGTAAATGCAACGACTGATAATAATCTTCTCAATACTAGTGCATCAGCAGGTGCAGGAAGCGGATGGGTAGGTAAAAATGTAGTTGTTCCACTTGGAAATGCTTTTGTAGATGGATTACAATCTTATTTAGGCTCAAAAACACCTACTCCAAATGAAAAGAGTGGTTCGAGTACGCCGGCACTCTCGGCTGCCTTTGCTTACTCCAAACATAGTGCGACTACAAAAGCGGAATTATCACAGGGGGCTGTTGTAAATGTTAATATGATGGCAAATGTGGAAGCAGACAATAACTACCCTATTGATCTAGCCAATGGGAAAGAAGGTTTGAAAACCAGTGCCATAGCCACTATTGACAGTAATGATGATGCGCAAAAAACATATTCTGTAGCAGGAGCTGTAGCAATTACAAATATTGACAATATTGCTATTGCCTCGCTAGAAGATAGTGTTGTATTTAATGCTAAAGATGACATACATGTCAGATCAAAAAACTATATGCCTTATGAAATCACCTGGGGAGAATTACACGGAGTTAGTGATATTCTTCGATATGCAAACTCCAACGGAGGTGTTCAAAAAGGTTTATTTACTACATGGGCACAAAGTAATTCACAGGGGAAAAAAGTGGGTGCAGCAGGTTCTGTGAACTATCTGCATATCAATAATGATACAGAGACAAATATTGCAGACAATGTTGCAATAAACAAAGATAAATCTAAATTTGGAAATGTTGTTTTCACAGCAAAAACAGATATGCAGAATCTGAATCTAGCAGGTGTCTTTGGAATAAAATTTTTCGGAACAAAAGGCGATGATGCAGCTGCTGTCGGCGGTTCATATTTGGATGTCCAATATAATGATACCAGTAAAGTAAATATAGCAAAAGCCTACTTGAAAGGTAAAGTTCTTTTTATTGGAGCAAATACACAAGCAAAAAACATATCTGTCGCAGAAGCTGGAAGTAATGCAGGTAAATATGGTGCAGCAGGAACTTTTTCACTTTTAAAAATCAATAATACAACCAAAACCAATATTGATGGTGCTACTCTTGTCGCAACAGGCCCGCTATCAATAGGTGACTATTTGACACTTAGTGCTACCGATTTTAGTGAGCTCTTTAATATCACAGGTGGTATTATGCGCTCAAAAAATGTTGGCATAGGTGCTTCGGTATCGCTGAATGAAATTACACGCGATACGGAAGCAAATCTGTTAAACAGCAGTTTTGAAAATGATGGTTCAATGCGAATGAATGCGATCAATGAAGGGGAAATCTATGCATACTCTTTGGCGGGAACTACGGCCACTGCTTTAGGTGTTGAGCTCAAAAAAGATAGTATGGCAGGTCAATATGGTATAGGTCTTTCAGGTGATGTTTCACACAATACAATAAGCGATACGACACTGGTTACTATAAAAAATTCAAATAATGATAACAATCAAAATAATCAAAATAATATTTTCTTATCAAGCAATGAGTCTACGACGATAAAATCATTTGCCGGTTCTGTTAGTTTTGCGGTTTCCAATAAGTTATCAACAGGACTTGCCGGATCATACTCTCAAAATGACATAGCAACAAATACGAAAGTTTCTCTTGATAACAGTCGTCTTTATACAAACAATTTGACTCTTTCAAGTACAAACAGAGATAGTGTTTTTGCCATAACTGCGGGTGGCAGTGGTTCTGTTAGTGGAAGTACTTCGATATCAATAGCGGGATCTGTCTCTATTACGAATATTGCCAATGAGGTATATGCGGAAGTTATTAATAGCTCAGATATCACAAGTTCGGCAAATGTAAAAATTACTGCTGATGATTCATCAGATATTACAACTATTGCCGGATCGACCGCATTGAGTGGGAAAGCCGGTGTCGGGGCATCCCTGGCCGTGAATCATCTTAGTAATAAACTCTATGCCGATTTTGAAGATTCACGACTGCACAGTGACGGGGACTATGAGAGTGATGCAACAGAAAATGCAACAATAAACTCCTATGGAGCAGTTTTGAGTATGGGTACCAATGGTTTTGCTGCAGCGGCAACAGTTCTTATCAATACAATATCCAATGATATGCAATCATGGATGCATTCAAACAGCAAAGATGTTTCAGTCGCAGGAAAAGTAAGCATCAATGCCAAAGACAATGAAGACCTTACAGCACAGGGGGGAGAAGTAACAGCATCCAAAACAGCAGGGATAGGAGTTACAGCTATCTATAATACTTTTAAAAACATTGTTAAGGCATATATAGATGATTCAACCCTTGATGCCGGAAAGAATATCTCAGTAATGGCAACGAGTGATAAAAATATCAATGCGATTGGAGCAGGAGGCACTCTCTCAGGTAGTGTGGCAACTGCTGGAGCAGTTCTTATAAATACGATAGAAGACAATGTGAAAAGTTATATTACAGCAAGTCATCTCTTTACGCCAAACTCACTCAGTATTTTGGCCTATGATATCAACAGTATCTTTGGATTGGGTGGTCTTTTATCTGTAGGTAAAACATTGGGAGTCGGAGGTGCCATCCTTACAAATATCATCAAAAACAACATTGATGCCTATGTCAGCAGCAGCAGTGTCGATGCACAAGGGAGTGATCAAATAGAGGTACTCTCCCCTGAAGGCAGCAGTGCCACAGAGAGTATTCATGGAATGGATATGCTGGCATACGGTAATAATGCCATTCAATCAAATGTGGCTAATCTTACCGGAGGCAGTGGTGCTGCTGTAGGAGCAAGTGTCTCAGTAAATCTTATGAAAGACAATGTAAACGCATATGTCCAAAACAGTCATATCAATGAGAATCAACAAGGTGCTAACAGTTTACAGGATGCTCGTGTTCGTGCTACATCTCTTAGTGATATATCTGCATTGGCAGGGGATGTTGCTGTCGGTGGAAAAGCCGGAGTGGGCGCATCCAATGATACAAGTATAATCAAGAACAGAACAAATGCCTATATCAATAACAGTTTCATATATGCAAAAAATCTGCTGCAGACAACAAGTAACAGTTATGATCGTGTCAATTCAACAGTAGTGAGTGGAACATTCTCCGGTGCTGTTTCTCTTGCCGGTTCTGTTGCAGTTGTTGATGTCGATAACCAAAACCATGCCTATACGCTCAACTCAACAGTAGCATCAGAGGGTGATTTGGATATTTCTGCCAGCGATACAACGACTCTTGGTAAACAGGCAGATGGAAAAGAGACAGGAATTTTGGCAGGGGGTTTGAATATCGGTGAAGTTGCCGGAGTAGGCGGTTCGGTTGTTGTTACAAAAGTAAACCAGGATACAGAGGCACATGCTGATGCATCAACACTCAATGCCAAAGGGACAACTTCTATCATTGCGAAAAACTCTGCCGATTTTATCGTGTATGCAGCAAGTGGTGATTTAGGTTTATATGGAGGTGCCGGGGGTGCAGTGACTATCAATACGGCAAATCAAAAAGCAAAAGCCTATACGGTGGGAACGAGTTCCAGCCCTGTTTTATTGAATCAGGATGAAAACTATGCAACATCATTTCAGGATGTCAAGATAAAGAGTGATAATCATACATCTATAGTTTCAAAACCGGGTACTGTAAGTGGTGGTATGTATGTGGGTGCAAGTGGTTCTGTTGATGTTAATACTATCCATAGTACTTCACTGGCCGCGGCAGGAGAAAATACCAAAGTACAAGCAGGGAGAAATCTCTCTATCAGTGCTTCATCTGATAAAACAGTTGATAGCAATGCTGTTGCAGGAGCTGGAAGTTTGATCGCGGGTGTGGCCGGTTCAGTTTCCATTAGTAATATCAATACAAATATAGATAAAAATTCGCTCCAAGCATCAAAAAATACAGAAAGTGCAACAGATACATTATTAAAAAGCAGTAGAGTCGGTGACAAGTTAGGCAGTTCACAAACAGCACAAAGTACCAAAGATGAGATAGACAATGAAACAGCAATCAATCTCGATGAGGAGTTCTCAGAAGACGCTC
>Ga0256828_1002400_pt1 | contig 11158 bp, 9 predicted proteins | sample CV88metaG_FD_185993 | JGI IMG/M metagenome (GOLD analysis project Ga0256828, IMG submission 185993) | Hydrothermal vent microbial communities from East Pacific Rise, Pacific Ocean - CV88 | ecosystem: Environmental > Aquatic > Marine > Hydrothermal vents | place: Pacific Ocean: East Pacific Rise... | reverse complement strand
CAAACAGAGATGATGCTACAGCAGCAACATGTGTAAGTGAACTTGGTAACATCATTACTGAAGCAACAACTACATATACAAAAAAAGGGTATACAGATTTCCAAACTGTAACTATTGAAGATCTTACTAATGCAAATACAGGTGTTACAACTGGAAATGGTATACAAGAAAAAGCAGGAGACACAGTTATTTCTGGTATAACATACTTATGTGAAGGTGGAGATGTTGCGAAACTTACATTTGGACTAGATACAAACAGTTCTAAATACAACATGACAATCACAGATGACAAAGGTGGCACAGTACCAGCTGCTATTATCGCATCTGATACAGTAAGAAAGAACTACAATATTGCTAATAAAGGTGGAAATAAAAAGTTCAAACTGTAATAGAACATATTTCTTAACTTGATTCACCTCTAAAGAGGTGAATCATCTTCTTCCAATCCTTTAATTTTTCCAAATTTTGACTTTTTTTTGACATTTTTATCTTATACTTTTATATAAGTATATTGTATATTTATAGCGTGAATAAAAGGAGCATTCTTTCTATGAGAAAAGCATTTACCATGATTGAAATTGTTTTTGTTATTACTATCATTGGGATACTTGCCGCTGTGGCACTACCAAAATTAGCAGCAAATAGAGATAATGCTAGTGCATCAATTTGTACAAATGAAGTAGGACAACTAATTCATGAAATAGGCAATGCCTATTTAAAGAATGGGTATTCTGAGTTTAAAGGTTTATCTATTGGTTCTATGACAAATATTAAAACCAATGTAGGATTAAAACAACATGGTATTTTTGAAGGTGAAACAACAAAAATAGATACGACAGGTGTAACATATTATTGTGAAGGTGAAGCTTTAGTACAAATAGTTGGAAATTTATCTAGCGATGATTATAATCTTAGTATTATAGATAAAAATCCCATTACCCCTATAGCAATGAAAGCTGCAAAAATACTTCGTAGTATTCATGGATTATCGGTGGGTTCAACGAGGTATTATAAGCTTTAATATCTTTTTTATTATTTTATGTTAAGCTTTAATTAATAAATTACAAGAAGAAGGTCTATATGTATACAGCAGCACATAAAAAAGCATTTACGATGTTAGAATTGACTTTTGTTATAGTAATCATAGGAATACTTTCTGCTATAGCCATACCAAAATTTGCAGCCACACGTGACGATGCTACTATATCAAAAGCAAAAACAACCGTGGCAGCAGTACGTAACGCAGTGGCATCTGAGAGACAAAAACGTATTTTACGTGGTAACTTTAATAAAATTTTCAAACTTACCAAAAATAGTGCAAATGATAAACCTATATTTGATGGCTTTGATGGGAATACGAGTAATCCAGTATTAGAATATCCATTACAATCATGTACAACAGGATCTAGAGGGTGTTGGAAAGAGACAAAGACAGGAACATCAGGAAGTCCTATAAGTGAATACACTTATAAAATGCCAATTACTGGAAGTGTAGTATTTGAACTTAAAAATAATAGGTTTGATTGTAAAGACTTGACAAATGTAAATTGTATTAAACTCACGCGATAACTTGCATTACTACGAAATCTCTCTTTTAAAGTCAAGTGCACCGTGCTTGACATACCATACTCTCACACCTATACCAAAAGGCAGTATTGTTGCTGTACCTCTTAAGACAACAGTAAAAGAAGCTATTGTTTTAAGAGAAGTCAGCAAACCTGCTTTTGAAACAGAAGAGATACTTTCTGTTACAGAAAAATATTATACACAAGCACAGATGTCTATAGCCAAATTTATTTCGGAGTATTATTTTTCTTCTTTTTCGGAAGCAATCTCGCTGTTTTTACCATATTCCCTTCGAAAAACTCAGGGAACGGTAAATACATTGGTGGCTGAGCTTGCCGAAGCCCCTACATTGTCCTCTCTTCAACAAAAAGCCTATGAACAACTTCTTCAAAAAGACAAAGCACTTCTTTTTGGTGTCACAGGATCAGGGAAAACGGAAATCTTTATTTCACTTTTTTCCAAGATGTTAGACGAAGGAAAAACCTCCATTTTCCTCATGCCTGAAATCTCACTAACCCCACAGATGGAAAAGCGACTTAAAGTGTATTTCGGTGATACTGTAGCAATGTGGCATTCTAAATTAACAAAAAAGAAAAAAGAGAGCATACTCTCAGGCATCGAAGAGGGAACCATACGCATCATTGCAGGGGCAAGGTCTGCACTTTTTGTACCACTAGATAACTTGGGGCTCATCGTGGTAGATGAAGAGCATGATGACTCTTATAAAGCCATGACTCGCCCACGTTACCATGCCCGTGATGTGGCAGTACTTATGGGACAAAAATTAGGTGCTAAAGTAGTATTGGCATCTGCTACACCCAGTATGAGTTCGTACCATAAGTATGAGGTAGTGAAGTTAGACAAAGCGTTTGTAGAAGCAAAGAAAAAATATACCTTTATCACAGGTAATAGCTTAGATAAAACCATGTTAAATGCGCTACATAAAAACTACCATACGCAGACACAATCACTTTTGTTTTTACCTACACGTGGGAATTTCAAATATTTGTATTGTCAAAGTTGTGGAAAGACACACTTATGCCCATACTGTTCAGTGGGAATGGCACTGCATAGAAACAGACGCCATTTAAAGTGTCATTACTGTAACTTTACAGAAGCCATAGTAGACACCTGTACACAGTGTGGGCATACACCGCTTACCTCTGAACGTATGGGTACACAAGAAGCCATAGAAGTGATAAGCACAGCCATAGAAGGCATCAAAGTTGAACAGTTTGATAAAGATAGCATTACCACAGCGAAGAAGCTTAAAGAGGCTTTAGGACGTTTTGAATCAGGAGAGAGTCATGTACTCCTTGGTACACAGATGCTCTCAAAAGGGCATGACTATGCCAATATTACACTCTCAGTTATTATGGGGCTTGACTACATACTAGGACTTGCAGACTACAGAGCCAGAGAACGTGCCATGTCTTTACTGTTCCAAATAGCAGGACGTAGTGGACGTAGTAGTGAAGCAGAAGTCATTGTGCAAACAGGGGATGCAGACTTTTTTAAAACATACTTGCGTGACTATGAGTTGTTTATCAAGGATGAGCTAGCCTTTTTAGAAATGGCAGATTACCCTCCCTTTGTAAGTCTGGCACGTATACTCATAGCCCATAAAGATGAAAGTAAAGCAGGCAAAATTACGTTAGATACGGTGACAAAACTCAAAGCTTATAAAGATGTGGAGATAGTAGGTTCAGGTAAAGCACCTGTAGAACGAATAGCCAATAAATATAGATTTAATATTTTACTTCGGGCTAAAAATAGAGTACCACTTTTAAAAGCGTTACATAGCGTGGATTGTCGTGAAATTGAGATAGATATGGACCCTGTCGAATTTTCGTAGGGTGTGTTTGTTAACGTACTCTAGGGGTTAATCTATTTTAGATAAAATAAGGCAATTATCTATGAAGGTTTAAAGTGAAAGAACGCGTTAAAACTAAAAAAATTTATGTGGGCGATGTAGCTGTAGGCGGGGATGCTCCTATTTCTGTGCAGTCTATGACATATTCAGATACACATAATGTAGCAGCTACAGTAGAACAAATAAACCGTCTACACTTTGCAGGTGCTGATATGGTACGAGTGGCTGTACCAGAGATGCAAGATGCCTTGGCGCTTAAAGCCATTAAAGAACAAATCTCCCTACCCCTGATTGCAGATATTCACTTTAATTATAAACTGGCACTTGAAGCAGCGAAGTGGGTAGATTGTATCCGTTTGAATCCTGGGAATATTGGTGAAAAAGGGCGTATTAAAGAGATAGTCAAAGCCTGCCAAGAGAGAAATCTGCCTATTCGTATAGGCGTCAATGCAGGAAGCCTTGAGAAAGAATTTGACCAAAAGTATGGTGCAACAGCTGAAGGAATGGTTGCCTCAGCAGAGTACAACATCAAATTTTTAGAAGACTTGGGATTTACAGACATTAAAGTTTCTCTTAAAGCAAGTGATGTAGACAGAACTGTAGAGGCTTACAGAATGTTACGTCCTAAAAACGCATATCCATTTCATTTGGGTGTAACTGAAGCAGGGACTGTATTTCATGCGACAGTGAAGTCTGCTATAGGACTAGGGACATTGTTACTTGATGGTATAGGAGACACCATGCGTGTGTCTATTACAGGAGAGCTTGAAGAAGAGATAAAAGTAGGCAAAGCTATACTCAAAGACTCAGGACGTGTGCAAGAAGGGCTAAATATTATTTCTTGTCCTACCTGTGGGCGTATAGAAGCTGACTTGGTGACTGCTGTAGCAGAAGTGGAACGTCGTACAGCACACATAAAAACACCTATGGATGTAAGCGTGATGGGATGTGTGGTTAATGCCATAGGAGAAGCTAAACATGCAGATGTGGCTATAGCTTATGGTAAGGGTGCAGGGCTTGTGATGCTTAAAGGTGAAGTGGTTGCTCGTTTGCCTGAAGAAGAGTTGGTAGATAGATTTGTAGAAGAAGTTGAGAAGTTTGCGGAGGAAAATAAATAATGGAGAATATGTATAATCTAAACATAGAACGTGCTGTTCTCTCTGCTATTATCTTTGACCCTGAGACGTATGAAGAGATCGCTGCAAAGTTGATGAGCCATGACTTTTATTTGCCGTTTCATCAGCATGTTTTTGCTGCAATGGAAGAACTTTCCCGTGAAGAAAAGCCCATAGATGAAGAGTTTTTACGTTCTAAGCTTGTAAGTATGGGTAAATTTGATGAAGTAGCAATGCTTGATTTACTTTCTGCAAACCCTATATCAAATACGGCTGCTTACCTTTCCGAAATTAAAGCAAAATCTAGTAAACGAGCTTTAGCAACATTGGCAACTGAGATAAAAAAAGTGGTTATAGAAGATGATTTACCTGCGGAAGAGGTGATGAATCTTGTAGAGAAAAAACTTTATGAAATTACACAAAACAATACCAATGAAGACTTTAGAGAATCTAAAGAGATTACCCTCGCAATGATGGATGAGATAGAGCGTCTTAAAGCGCTTGGGAACTCTAAACTTATAGGTACAGATACAGGGTTTAAAAATCTTAATGACAGAACCTCTGGTTTTGGTAAAGGGGATTTAGTCATCATAGCGGCACGTCCGGCTATGGGGAAAACAGCTCTTGTTTTAAACATGGCACTCAAGGCCATAGAGCGTAATGAGGGTGTAGCCTTTTTCTCTTTGGAAATGCCTGCTGAACAACTCATGCTTAGGTTACTTTCTGCAAAGACATCCATACCACTGCAAGCACTAAGAGTCGGTGACTTGAGAGATGAGCAGTGGTCACAGCTTTCTGCTGCAACCACAGAACTTTCAGAGAAAAAACTTTTTGTCGATGATGGGGGGTATGCGACCATACACCATGTACGCTCTAAACTTCGTAAACTCAAAGCACAACACCCTGAGATATCTGTGGCAATTATAGACTACCTGCAGTTGATGTCTGGTGAGGGTAGAGAGGGAAGACAACAAGAAGTATCTGAAATCTCTCGTGGTTTGAAGCAACTTGCAAGGGAACTGCAAATTCCTATCGTAGCGCTCTCTCAGTTAAATCGTGGTGTAGAGAGTCGTGACAATAAACGTCCAATGCTTTCTGACTTACGTGAATCTGGAGCTATTGAACAAGATGCGGATATTATTTTATTTGTATACCGTGATGATGTTTATCGTGAAGCACAAGAAAAAGAACGTGAGATGAAAGCTAAAGCAGAGGGGAAAGAATATACTTCAGAATTTAGAAAAAAATCAGAAGAAGATGCTGAGATTATTATAGGGAAACAGAGAAATGGTCCTACTGGAACGGTAGAACTTGTATTCCAGAAGAACTTTACACGCTTTGTAGACAAAACCCACGCGCCTGCTTTTGAAGTGGTGTATGAAGATAGTGATATTCCAATGCAAGAAGCAAGTATTAATGTGGATGTACCAATCATATAATATAACGTGAATAAGGCAAAGCCTCATTTCACTACGCTAACGCTGTATTCTCTTCAGCAGAGTGCTCACGCAACTAGTTGCTTGTAATATAAATATAGGAGTTATTTATGCAACTAGAAAAGCCTAAACTTTTTCCCGAACGAAAAGGTTTTATGCTGATTATGGGGATATTGATTTTTTTATTACTCATACGACTTATTTTTGAGTATTCTGCGTATCAGAACTTTATTTCAAAACCATTTTATTATACCTATGCGAATGTCATTACTGCCTATGAAAAAAGTAAAAAGGGAAAACGTTATAAGGTACTTAGATTAAAAAGTGATGAAGGTTTTACTTTTTATACCACTACACATAAAAAAGACAACTTTAATCATAAACGCCTACGTTTGCAGATTTTCCCAAATAAAAGTATAAAATTTAGAGACTATTTAGGTACATTCTATGTGAAAAGTAAAATAAAACAGCAAGAAAAATTGCCTGTAACACTAAAAAATCATTTGTTAGAGAAAGTAGCATTACAACATAAGAGTGTAAATTTACAAAGTTTTTACAATGCCATTTTTTTTGCTACACCTTTAGTGAAAAGCTTACGTGAACAAATAGCTAAACTTGGTGTGAGTCATCTGGTGGCATTATCTGGTTTTCACTTGGGGATATTGTGGGCATTACTTTATGGGGTATTACTTTTATTTTATAGACCATTACAACAGAAGTTTTTTCCCTATAGGCATGCCCTTTTTGATGTTGGACTAGTGACTATGGTACTCTTAGGAATCTATGTATGGTTTGTAGATTTTCCACCTTCCTTGGTACGGTCCTATGCTATGGTTTTAGTAGGATGGGGCGTATTACTTTTAGGGATGGAACTGTTGAGCTTTACATTTTTGACAACTATTTTGTTAAGCCTTCTTGTACTGTTTCCTTCCCTCTTGGTCTCCCTTTCTTTTTGGCTTTCTGTGGTGGGTGTATTTTATATATTTTTACTTTTACAATACACCATAGATTATAGTACAAAATTTATTAGTCTGATTATCATACCTTTTGGTATCTTTATTTTAATGCTTCCTGTGGTGCATGGTATTTTTGCTATGACAAGTATCTATCAACTTTTGTCACCACTACTGTCAATACTCTTTGTACCTTTCTACCCGCTTGTAATGCTTTTGCATCTGTTTGGTCTAGGAGGTATATTTGATGCTGGCTTAAGTTGGTTATTTCCTTTACCCCAAGAGAGCCAAGAAGAACTTTTACCTTGGTGGATAGTGCTTGGGTATCTTGGATTGTCTATTGGGGCTATTTGGAGGAGAAGATTGTTTTATGTGTTGTTTGGAGTGGCTCTAGGGTATGGTGTATATTTGTTTGTGCTGTAGGTTTGATTTTATTGAACTTATGTCAAATATGTTCTATTTCTTCATCTTTATTGAGTAAATCACAAAACTTTAAACCATGGATAAAAATAGCCCACGAGATATAAATCCATAAAAAGAAAAAAAGAAGTGTAGAGACACTTCCATAAATACTTTCATAGGTTTTGTTATGTACGACATAAAAAACGAAAGCACTTTTAGAAATAAACCAAATGAAAGAGGCAATAAATGAGGAAATTAGGGCAGCTTGAAAATCTACATGTGTATTTGCCGAGAGTTGATAGGTGATATAAAAAGTCATCCATGTCATTAAAAAAGGTAAAAAAGCATAAATATGGATGGCAGAAGTGAGTTTACTTGTGTCCAAATATCCTTGTAAAAATGAAGAGATATAAAAAGAAAGACCAACCAATACAGGGATGATAAGTAAAAGTAAAAGGTATGTTTTTACTGCTGCCCATAGTGTACGTGAGGGGGCATCAAAAATGTCATTGACAATATAATCATAGTTTTTAAAAAACATAAAAACTGCAAAAGTGACATAAATAGCACCAACATACCCTAACTTATCTGTACTGTTTATAAATGTGTTGATGTAGGACATGACTACTTTTGAATCTGTAGGCATGAGGTTTGAGAAAATAAGATTTTCAATTTTACTATAGACAGAATCAAAAACAGGCATCGATGTAAAAATAGAAAAGACAATCACCATAAGTGGTAAGATAGAAAATAAAGTACTCCAACTAAGGCTTGATGCATAATGCCCTAGTTTATCATCAAAGAGGTCTGAAAAAAAATCTCGTATAAAGAGATAATAATTTTTCAGTATGACCTTGAAGGGAATATTTCGTATCATAATCTAGTGTGGTAGACCCATTTTCCCTGGATTTAAGATATTGTTAGGGTCAAAAGATTTTTTAATATCTTTAAACAAGTTAATTTCCATTTCATTAAAAGCAATACCCATAAATGGTGCTTTAGAGGTACCTATACCATGCTCACCAGAGAGGGTTCCTCCCATGTCAACAACCATTTGGAAGATTTCTTCTATGGCTTCATGTCCCTTGTGAAGTTCTTCTTCATTTGAACCATCTACCATGACATTGACATGAATATTCCCATCACCTGCATGTCCAAAACATGGTACTTTAAAGCCATACTTATCCCCTATAGCATAGATGGCATTGAGGGCTTCTGGTAACATAGAACGTGGTACAGAGATGTCTTCATTGAGTTTCTTAGAACCAAATATGGTGATGGAAGGCGAAGCATTACGTCTTGCGTACCAAAGTTCATTTCTATGTTTGTCATCACTAGCTACAATAAACTCTTGGGCATTGTTTTCTTTGAAAGATTGCTCTAGAGTCTCAAGTTGAAAGGCTACTTCTTCAGGGACATTACCATCGACATCACCGATGAGTAAAGCGCCTGCATCAGCGGGAAGATCAATACCAAGTTTCTCTTTGAGTGCTTGAACGACAAGTGCATCCATAAACTCCATAGCCACAGGGTTTGCCCCAGCTGCAAGTGATTTAAAGACAGCATTCATTGCATCATCGACAGAGGGAAAAATACCCATATATCCTTTGGTGTATTTAGGTTTGGGGATGAGTTTTAGTGTGATTTCAGTAAGGACTGCTAGTGTACCTTCAGAAGCGATGAGTATTCCTGCTGTGTTGTATCCAGCTACATCTTTAATGGTACGTTTCCCTGCACGAATGATGTCCCCGTTCGCACGTACTGCACGAAGTGCCATAACATAGTCTTTTGTAATGCCATATTTTGCTGCTCTCATTCCACCTGCATTTTCACTCACATTTCCACCAAGTGTTGAGTACTCTTCACTTGCCGGATCTGGCGGATAAAAGAGTCCTACTTCTTCAGCAGCTTTTTGTAAATCCATGTTTATGACACCAGGTTGTACGACTGCTACCATATTTTCCATGTCTATTTCTAGTATCTTATTCATGTGTTTTTCCATACCTAATGTAATACCACCATCAGTAGGAAGTGCACCTCCTGTAAATCCTGAACCTGCACCTCTTGGTGTAATTACAATGTTGTGTGTATTACAGTATTTTAAAATCTCTGAAACATCTGTCTCGTTACGTGGAAAGATAACTGCTTCAGGTTCAAAACGCGTACGTGTTGCATCGTAAGAGTATGCAATGAGGTGTGCTTTATCGGAATAGACATTTTCTTCACCCACAAGAGATTTAAAGTGTTGGATGTGTTTTTTATCTAACATTTTAAAGTGTTTCCATGAGTTTATAATACTCTGTATTGTCATCTGAAGAAAATATACCTGAATCAATTTCATCAAAACGCATAAAGAAAGGAGATTTTCCTTTTGCAGGTAATCCACTCATAGGTTTTTGACCAACAATTTGACCTGAAATAGGGTCAAGTAGTGTAGCTGAACCCTGTTTTACAATGTAAATAAGTCCTACCTGATAAGATTTTGCAAATGCTTTGAGGTTTTCTTTTGTTGGAATATTGTCACCAGATTCAGCCAAAAAAAGAGCAAATAGATCAGGATGTATCCATGTTTTATGAGAGCTTGAAGTAATCTCTGTATAGACTTGGGCATTTGGAGCAAGTACAAGAATATTATTATACAGATAGCCACCGATAACTTTATCTCCAACTGTTACAGGGGTATTGATGGTTGGAAGTTTATCATGATGAATAATGTCTCCATCTAAAAGTATCATTTTCCCAGAAGTATTTTGTAGTACACGGCTGGTAATGGCTTCGACATCATTTCCATAGTTATGCACTACAATTCCTGTCATACCCTTGACAGGAAATGGGTTAGTAGTCACAATAGATTTATCTGAAATTTTTGAAACAGTGGTATGGATGGTTTGTGGGAAAAAACCTGCAAAAAGTGGCAATGTAATGAGCGCGATAAGTGCTATTTTACGCATAGCAATCCTTTATGTTTATATTGCAATGATTATACAAGTAAAAGAGTTAAACTTTATTGATGCTCAAAGAATAGTTATCTCCTTAACCTTATTCCGTTATAATTATGCCACTTAGAGAGCTTAGAGAGAGGGAATGAAGAAGAATGAAGTATATTCTAGTATGGATTTTAATAGTTGGCACTTTGTTTGGGGCAAGGGTCAACGCGTTACAATGGGAAAAAGGACAAACTTTTTCTCAATATTTGGAAGCACAAAATATTCCTTTAGCTGTTCTCAATGATGTTTCAAAAGATGACCAAAAATTCCTTTCAGAAATTAATAGTAAAGATGCATTTTATGAATTGAAAGATGAAAATGGTGTATTGTTACAAGCCTTGATACCTATTAGTGAAGTGATGCAAATACAGCTATTGAAAGAAAAAACATCCAATAAATATACTTTTGACATTATTCCTATAGTTTATGAAACAGATGAATATTTTGGAAAAATAATTTTGAGTAATAACCCTTATACCGATACATTAAACACACTACATAATAAAAAAGTAGCACGTCGTTTAAGTTCTGCATTAAAAGGTGTGATTAATGGTAAAAAGTTACATAAAGGTGATGAAATAGACTTTATCTATACCCAGAGTACGCGTGCAGGTAAACCGTATTTACTTCCAGATATCAAAATAGCCAGAGTGCGCATGGGGAAGAAAGAACAATTTATTTATGTGGATGAAGATGGGGATGGTTTTGCTCAAACAGGCAAAGCAGTGGCATATACCGTGAAGGGTAAGAAAAAAATAGTCTATACAAAACGTGTACCAGTCAGTAGTCAAAAATCACGTTTTGGAATGCCATTACGTCATGCACG
>Ga0256828_1002399_pt1 | contig 11162 bp, 12 predicted proteins | sample CV88metaG_FD_185993 | JGI IMG/M metagenome (GOLD analysis project Ga0256828, IMG submission 185993) | Hydrothermal vent microbial communities from East Pacific Rise, Pacific Ocean - CV88 | ecosystem: Environmental > Aquatic > Marine > Hydrothermal vents | place: Pacific Ocean: East Pacific Rise... | reverse complement strand
ATTCATTAAAAATAGCTTTTTTATTTTGTGAAATTATATTTTGTTTGGTTGTATTAAAAAGAAAAATAGCAAAAATATTTACTATAATAATTATACTTATAGTAAAGCTTATAAAAATTTTAGATTTTATAGAAAGTTTATTTTTCATTTTCTTCAAACTTAAATCAAATACCTCTAATAGTTTTTATTGGGTCATAAGAAAAATCTTTGTTTAGTTTGCTTCTAAGAGTCTGAATATGACTTCTAACTACATCAGACCATATATCATTATTTATTCACCAAATATATTCTAAAAGTTCTTTTTTAGGGATAACTTTATTTTTATTTTTCATTAAATATTCCAAAATTTGAAATTCTTTTGGAGTTAATTCTATATGTTTTCAGTCTCTTGTTACTTCTTTTAAATCTAGATTTAACTCAATATCTCAGATTTTTATTGTATTTATAGTTGTTGTTTGTTCACTCCTTTTTAATACAGCTCTTATTCTTAAAAGTAGTTCTTTTAATTTAAAAGGCTTTACTAAATAATCATCTGCTCAAAAATTAAATCATATTTCTTTGCTTTCTAAATCTTCCTTTGCTGTTATAAAAATAACAGGAGTTTTAAGTCATAAATTTCTTAGTTCTTTTAAAACTTCAAATCAAGATTTGTATGGGATCATTACATCCCAAAGCCATAAGTCATATTTATTTCTTTGTGCTTCTTTTAATGCTTGTTCTCAGTCTGTAACAAGAGTCACTAAAAAATTATTTTCTTCTAAATATTCTTTTATATTTGGTCAAATAATTTTATCATCTTCTAGAATTAGTATTTTCATATTTTTGAATTATGAATTATCTTATAGTAATTATAATGTTATATATTTTTTTACAATAAAAAATCTAGAAAACTCTAGATTTTTTTCATTTCAATTACTTTGTCTTTGTTTTCAAAAAGTGTTTTTACCATATTTTGGAATCTTGTGGGGAAGCTTTTTTTATCTTCTTCTGTTGCATCTGGTTTAATTGCACTTTTTAAAATTTTCATTGGATTTACTACTTTTCAAGGAATATAGTTTATATAAACTTTTTCATTTGTATCTAGTCTTGTAATACAAACATCACTTTCTATATCTGCTCAATAGAATAATAATCATCTTCTATTGTATTTTCATCCAGGAATTCCTCAGAATCAATAATTTGTTGTTGCTCAAGTGATATTTGATAAAACACATCAAATTACTCATGTGTTATCATCTGTTTCAGTTCTTTTTAATTCAATTTTAATTTCTCATCTTTTAGGAATTTCATTTTTATATAATTCTTTTAATCATTTTAGAGCTATAATGTATGCTCATCATACTGTTCAACAACTATGTCAAGCAGTTTTTACAATATCTAAATATGATATTTCTAAAATTCAGTCATTATTAACTCAAAGAAATTGACTTAATTCATCATATAATGTAATAGTTTCTATACTACTAAAAAAATCTGGATATTTCATAAATATATTTTTAAAAAATAAATAGTATTTTTACTTTTTGTAAGAAAAGTAAAAAAAGTAAGAAAAGTAAGTTTAGTATATATCTTATTTTTGATTATTGCAAATATTTTTTATTTTTTAACATAAATTACACACTTTCTTGACACTTTCTTGATTATTCTTATATATAGTATTAGTATTATTTATTAAATAGATATTATGGATGTATGAGAAAGAATAGCTAAATTAAAGTGAAAAATTTTTTTAAAAACAAATAAGAGTCCAATTTTATTATTATTTAGAATTATTTTTGCAATTTTATTTGTAGATATAATTATTATTTTATCATTTAGTTTTGTTGATTTTGTAAACATAGAAAAGGCTTGATTTTTTAATATGTATTCTTTTGAAGAAAATATTTTTATATTTGCATTGTTATTTCATTTATTTTTCTTTGTATATTTGTTTATACATTGGTTTGTAGATTTTTATACTATTAAAGCTTGAAAAGTAACACATGAAAATTGAATTTTCTTTAAAAAAAGAGATACATATATAATATCTCAAATTAATACAATTGAGTTATTACAAAGTTTTTTGGGCAGATTTTTTGATTATTGAGATATTGTTTTATATTATAATGAGAAAGAATTTATTTTAAAAAATGTTCCACATCCAGAAGAATTCATTGATTTTATAGAATTATTTAAAATAGAAGATTAATTTCTTCTATTTTTCTTTTTCACAAATAAAAAACATTATCCTGACAATTTCTTGACACTTGATTGTTATAATAGATATAACTTTTATTATTTAATAAAAATTTTTATGAAAAGATTTTTAATTTTTATTGGATTGTTTTTTCTATTTTTATGACATACTTTTGCTTTAGAAACTAATTTGAGTGTTGATAACAGTGTTTCAAATATAAATGAATATTTAAATATTAGATTACAGATATCTTCAGATGATTTAGCAAGTATAAAACAGATTAAAATATTATGACTTGATGATTTTGAAAAAGTATGACAGTCTCAAAGTCAAAGTAGTTCTAGTAAAGTAGTTATGATAAATTGAAAAACAGAAAGTAAAACAATAACAATAATAAATTTTGATTTACAATTAAAACCATTAAAAAATTGAGAGTTTGAAATTTGACCTGCAATAATAGATACTTGAAGTTGAGAAATAAAAACTAATGTTGTAAAAGTAAAAATTGATTGAACAAATATTTGAATTTGAAATAATAATTTTCTTAATTGAAATAATTTAATAAATAATAAAAATATTTGAAATAAAAATTTAGGACAGATGCAAAAATTTGTTTCTACAGAGAAACAATCTAAATCTGAAATAAATTTAGGTGAATATAAAAATAATAATGAATTATATCTTTTGATTTTAGTATTGATTTTAGCTTGAGTTTGATGATATTTTTTAATAAAAAATGATTCTTGAACTTATAAAAATAATAAAGAAAAAAAAATGGATAATTTAGAAGATGAAAAAAGTGGGGAAGAAGAACAAGATTTTGAGATAATAGAAAAAATAATCTATCCAGAAATAAATGATAATGATTTTGTAAAAAAAACTGAGAAAGCTTTAAGACTAAAATTAAAAGAAAAATTTAATTTAAAAAATATTGATAGTTTAACTTTTGATGAAATAGAAAAACAAATTTGAAATAAATTAGATTTAAGTGAATTATTTGCTATGATAAATAAAGCAAAATATTCAAATATAATTACTGATTATTCTAAAATTTTAGATAAAATAAAAGAAATTTAATATTTAATTATAAAAAAATGGAAAACAATAATACAGAAAAATTACAAGAACAAATAAATTTAGCTTCAGATAAAATTATTGAGGTAAAAACTGAAGTTCATAAGAAAATTGTAGGACAAGAAGAACTTATTGATAGTCTTATAATTTGATTACTTTCAAAAGGACATATTCTTATCGAATGAGTACCAGGACTTGCAAAAACTTTAACAGTTGATACTTTGAGTAAAACTCTAGGTTTAGGATTTAATAGAATACAATTTACACCAGATTTACTTCCAAGTGATTTAATAGGTGCTGAAATTTATAATCCTAAAACTTGAGAATTCTCTGTAAAAAAAGGTCCTATATTTAATAATTTTATTTTAGCTGATGAAATAAATAGAGCTCCAAGTAAAGTACAATCTGCATTACTTGAAGCTATGGCTGAAAGACAAGTTACTATTTGAAATGATAGTTTCAAATTAGATGAACCTTTTATAGTTTTGGCTACTCAAAATCCAATTGAACAATCTGGTACTTACAGACTTCCAGAAGCTCAACTTGATAGATTTATGATGAAGGTAAATGTAGATTATGCAGATAAAGAACATGAAATAGAAATGTATAAAAAAGTTACATGAGATTTTGAAGACATAAAAATAAATAAAGTTTTAAATAAAAAAGATATTTTAGCTATTCAAAAATTAATTAAAGATATTTTTGTTTCTGATAACATTTTTGAATATATTTGAGAAATAGTTGAAGCTACAAGAAATAATAAAATTGAAAGTGTTTCTAAATATCTAGAATATGGGGTTTCGCCAAGAGCTTGAATTTCTCTTGTAAATGCTGCTAGAGTAGTTGCCCTACTTGATAAAAGGACTTTTGTAATCCCAGAAGATATTAAAAAAGTAGCAAAATCAGTTCTAACTCATAGATTAGTTCTAAACTATGAAGCTATTGCTGACTGAGTTACTGGGGAAAGTATTATTGATGAGATTTTAAATAATGTAAAAGTTGTATAATTATGCAAATAAATAAAAAATTACATATTATTGAGTTTAAGATAAAAAAACTTTTAGATTGAGGTTTGTTTGGAAACTATAAATCTAAGGTTTCTTGAGCATGAATGGAATTTGATGAACATAAAAATTATAGTCCTTGAGATAATATTAGAGATATTGATTGGAAGGCAAGTGCTAAAGTTTGAGAATTATTTGTAAAAAAATATGAACAAGATAAGGATTTAAAAGTTTTATTTGTGTTAGATACAAGTGAAACTATGAATTTTGGTTCAGAAGATAAAACTAAAAAAGATACTTTAATTGAAACTTTTTATAGTCTAGCTATTTCTGCTTATTATAATAATGATAATGTTTGAGCTTTGTTATATAAAGATAAATTAAATCTTATTGAATATAAAAAATCTAAAGATAATATTTATAGAATTCTAGATTTGTTAAATAATAATTTAAATAATTTTGATATTAATGCTTCACTTGAAGAAATAAAAAAAAGATCTATAAAAAATAATTTAATTTTTATTATTACTGATAAACAAGAGTTTGATTTAAAAAAATTAAAATTTTTGAGTCATAATAATGATATTATTGTAATTAATATTTTTGATAAATTTGAAAATGAACTTTTAGAAATTGAAAAGTGAGATTTGTTTTGAAATTTAACTTTAAGTTTTAAAAGTAAATTTTTAAATATAGATTTAGCTGATAAAGAAAAATTAGAGGACTATAAAAAACTAAGGAAACAAAAAATAGAAAAACTAAAATATGACTTACAAAAAAATAATATTTGATATATTTCACTTGATAATAAGTCTGATGTGATAAAAGAGTTAATTTGATATTTTAAATAAAAAAATATGACAGATATAAATCCAATCATTTTATGATTACCAATAAATATTGTAAATACAATTGTATTTATAGTATTTGTTTTGTGATTGTATTTTTTGAGTTTTTATTTAAAACAAAATAAAAAAGTTGAAAAAAAATCAAAAACAAATTTTTGAAAAGTACAAAGTGTTGATATTTATAAAAAACAATTATTAGATTTAGAAAAAAATATAAATATTGATAAATATGAATTTTATAAAAATTTAGCAAATATTTTAAAATGAATTTTAGAATATTATGGTGCTAAAAATATTTCAAAAATGACTTTAGAAGAAATAAATAATTTAAAATTAAAACAAAATTTAAAAGAATTGATAAAAAATGTATATTTCAAAGAATATGCAAGAGATACTGATGATAGTAAAGAAATTAGAAAAGATTTAATTTTAGAGGTTAAAAAATTAATTAAATAATTATGAACATATTACAAGATATTACATTTTTAAATCCTGAATATTTTTGGGGAATTATTTTGATTCCTGTTATTTTGTATTTCTTTTATAAAAGACTAAACTCAGGAATAAATTTTTTGAATTTTGCTGATTTAAAAAAGGTTTATAAAAATAATAATTATAAGTTTTATTTAAGTATTATTTTATTATGACTTATTTTACTTAATTTTATAGTTATTTTTGCAAATCCAAATAAGGTAAATATTTCAGAAAAAGTTAAAAAAAATTGAATTGATATAGTTATTGCTTTGGATGTTTCTGGTAGTATGGAAGCTAATGATTTAAAACCAAATAGATTAGAAGCAGCTAAAAATGTAATTGATTGATTTTTGAAAAAAATGCAAACAGATAGAGTATGACTTGTTGTTTTTGCTTGAAAACCATTTACATCTATACCTTTAACTTTTGATTATAATATTTTATCTGAAACATTAAAAAATTTATCAACAGAAACTATAAATCAACAAAAAAGATGACTTTCTGGTACTGCTATTTGAGATGCTATCTTAATGAGTAAAACTTTGTTTAAAAGTAAAGATGATAAAAAAGATGAAAATAGAGAAAAAGTAATTATTCTTTTAACAGATTGAGATGCAAATGTTTGAGTTGATCCAAAAATAGTAGCTTTGAGTGCTAAGGAAGATTGAATAAAAATTTATACAATTTGAATTTGAAGTAAATCTTGAGGTTATATAACTTATAATGTTTGAGGTTTTGTACAAAGGCAAAAAATACCACCATTAAATGACAGGGATTTAAAATATATAGCACAAGTTACTTCTTGAGAATATTTTAGGGCAGATAATAATAGGACTTTTGAAGCTATATTTAATCATTTACAAAAATTGGAAAAAAATGATATTGAAGTAGAATTAAAAAAAAGATATTCTCAAAAATATGATATATTTATTTATAGTTTAGTGATTTTTATGTGTTTATTTGCTTTAATTTTTAGTTCAAATTTAGAATTTAAAAGAAAAAAATAAAATATGCAATTTACAAATTTAAATATTCTGAGTTTTTTAGTATTTATTATAATTTGAGGAATTATAGCTTTTTTGACATACAAAAAATATTTCTTTCAAGAAAATTTTAATAAAAAATATAAATTACTTTGAAGTGATAAAACCTTTTATTTTAAATATATATTTTTAATTTTAAGTTTAGCTATTATCCTTTTTTGAATCTTTTGAATTAAATATTGAGTTAATAAAAATGCTTGAAAAGTTAGTTGAATTGATATGATGTTTGTGTTAGATGTTAGTAAATCTATGAATGTTGCTGATGTTACTGATTGACATTACAATTATACAAGACTTGATATTGCTAAAAAAGCTATTTGAGATTATGTAGTTAAGCATCCAAATAATAGATATTGATTAGTTATATTTGCTTGAGATGCTATTTCTACTATTCCTTTAACAAATGATCATGACTTGTTTCTTACTATGCTTTCAGGTGTAGATTATAGAAACTTAACTGTTCAAGGTTCTGATTTTAAAAAGGCTTTAGACTTAGCAATTTCTAGATTTGTATGAGATAAAGATAGAAGTAAAGCTTTGGTTTTTATTTCTGATTGATGAGATGAAGGTGATAATCTAAATATTTGAAATATTGAAAATAAAGATATATCATTTGCTGTTGTTTGAGTTTGAACCAAAAAGTGATGAAAAATAATGAAGGGGACAGATGTTTTTTGAAGACCAATTTATCAAAAATACAAATGACAATATGTTATTTCAAAATTAAATACTGATAATTTAAAAACTATTGCTAATAAATTAGATGCTTATTATTTTAATCTGGAAGAAGTATATGATTTAAGAAAATTAGATAAAGTATTTTCTGATTTAGAAAAAAAATCTATTGAATTAAAAAATAGTGATTCTTTAAATGATATTTCAAGATTTTTAGCTTTTATTTCTTTTATGTTTTTGGTATTATTTTTAGGATTTTATATATTTGAAGAAAAAATTAATTTATGAAAAAAATAATAACAATAATCTGAGTTGTTTTATGATTGATACTTATTAATTATTTTAGTATTAATGCATATTACAATAATTTAGAATGAAAAAAACTTTATGAAAATAAAGATTTTTCATGAGCTTTAAATTATTTTGAAAAAAACAAAGATTATATTTGATTGTACAATCTTTGAGATATTTATTATAAATTAGGTGAAGAGGTTCACCTATCTAAATCTTTCCCTCAAAGGGAGAAAGACTTAAATGAAAAAATAAAATATTGGGAAAAATCTGTGGATTATTTTAAAAATTCTTTGAAATTAAAATATGTTAAAAAAACTGAAGAAAACTATTATTTTGTTTTAGATAAATTAAAAAAATTAAAGAAAAAATTAGAAGAAGAAAAGAAAAAACAAGAACAAAAACAAAATCAATATAATAAACAAAATTCTTGAGAATGAGAAAAAGATAAAAAGGACTCTAAGGGAGGAGAATGAAAAGATAATAAAAAAGATTGAAAATCTTGAGATGAAAATTGAAATAAATCAGATAAACAAGAATGAAATAAATCTAATAAAAAGGATTGAAAAGAATGAAGTAGTGAATCTCAAAATGATAAAAACTGAAAAAATTGAGACCAACAAGAAGATTGAAAATCTTGAGATAAACAAGAAAAAAATAATAAAACAGCTGGTCAACAAGGATCTTCTGAGTCTGGTAAAAAAAGTCAAAATGAAGAAAAAGGATGATCACAAGGTTCATCTCAACAAGAAAATAATAATAAACAATCAATTCCTCAATTATCAGAAGCTGCAAAACAACAATTAAAAGCTTATGAACAACAATTAAAGCAAGAGCAACAACAAAATGCTTGAAGTTATTGAAAAGTTTATAGAGAACAATCTAATCCTTTTGATTGATTTGATAGTTTCTTTGCTAATGATCCATTTTTTGATAATAGTTTACTTGATAATTGAGATAACAAAAAAGATTGGTAATAAAAAAGCTAGATTTAGTCTAGCTTTTTTATATATCTATTTGAAAAATAGTTTTTTTATCATATTTTATTTTTACATTTTTAATTATTTTTGATTTTTTTAATTCTAAAAATAGTTTTTCATAAAATTTTATTTCAGTTAATTTTATATCAAATAGTATTTTTTTTAGTCATTTTTCTTTTGCTAGTTCTATAAAATTAAAAACAGCAAATCTTCATAATCAAGGTAATTTTTTATTTAAAGTTGTTTTATTATCTTTATTTTTTCAATTAGCAGTTTCAAAATATAATATATTTAGGATTTTTTTATTATATATTATTACAGTATTAACTGCTTCTTTTCCATTTATTTCTATTATTTGTTCTTCTAGTGTTCATAATTGATTTGTTCCTGAATTTATTGTTTTTAATTTATTTTCATCACTAATCTGATTTTTTTCCTTAAAATCTTTTACTTTATCTTCAAATACTTCACTCATATTTTATTAATTATTAATATAATTTTATTAATTTTTTAGTATATCTAGGACTTATATTTTTTATTCTTTCTATAGTTTTTTTGTTTGGTTTTGTGTGATGAAAAATTTTATATATTTCTTTTACTGCCCATGTATTTCATAGTAGTGCAGTTCATATAAAATCTTTAATTCAAACACTTTGTCATAATTTATTTTTAACTGTTTTTCAATTTATACCAATATCAAGTATTAGTAATTGTATTTGTTGTTCTAAGTCTAGATCTATAGGAGATAATTCTATAGGTTTATTATATTTTTTAGGTATTTTAAAATCTAGTTTATTTAAGAGATTGTCTGGATATCATTTATATATTCATTTTAGAGTTGTTTCAAAAGAATTTGTATTCCATACTGTTCTGTTTTTAAATTTTGATAAATCTTTTTTATTAAATTTGAGTTTTAATTGTTTTTTAGTATACCATTTTTTATTAAACATATATTCTTTTGAATATCATCAGTTTCAATCTAACCATTGACCTAATCATTTTCAGCTACTTCATTCAATATTTTTAGCTTTATATACTCAATCACTTTCTATATGTATAATCATTAAAATCATTACTTTAAGATTATTTAAAAGTTCTTTTTTATGTTTATTTAAAAACTCTTTTGTTAATTTTATTTTATTATTATTTGTAGAAATTACCTTATTTTCTAATTTATTTACAACCTCTAATAAAAATTTTTCATATTTTTGATTATTTAATATTTCTTCTATTTTTTTCATTTTTTCATTTGTAGATAAGTTTTCATAATTATCTATTGAAATATTATCTACTATTTTTTTATTCTTTTTTTTCTCTTTTTCTGTTTGTTTAAAAAGTTCATTAATATCTATATTATTTTGATTTTCTTTAGTTTTTATTTTACTATTTAGTTCCATTGTATTTCAATCAAATAGTTTTATTTTATATTTGAATTTATAATCCTTAGGTATTTTACTTGCTACTTTTTCTTCTAATATCTTAGCTTCAGCTTTGTTTATTAGTAATCATTTTTGTTTTAATATATAATTTATTTCTGTTTTATTTAATTTCCTTTTTATTCTATTTTCTAATATATTTATATATTCAATAGTTGCTATGTCAAAAAAATCTTGGTATTTTTGAGGACTAATACTTTCTCTTATATTTAATATATCAATATAGTTTTCAACTTGATCTCTAATAGTTCAATTATTTATTATATCTATTGTGTCTTCTAGTATTTCTTTTTCTTGTTCTAATAGTTTATTTATTTTTTCTAAATCATCTGATATTTCTTCTTTGTTTATATTTATTTGATCTTTTATTCAGTTGAATAGAAAACTTAGTTTTTCTTTAGTTTTTTTAGTTAGGTTTGTTGAAATATATTTTTTGTATGATGTTTCTAATTGTTCTAGTTGTTTTAATTGTTTTTCTAATATTTCTCTTTGTTTTCATGTTTGAGAATTTTCTATCTTTGTTTTTAAATTTATTATAGCTTTTTGTAATGGGCTACTATCATCTATTTTTTCATCTAATAAATTTGCATCATCAATAAGCTCCTGTTTTTCAGGAGCTACTATTTCATAATAAGCATTTTCTAATTTGTTTTTAATTCCCATAAAGTATTTATTATTTTTCTTTATTTTATCATAAAAGTTTTATTTTTTCAAAAATTGATTTATTTAAAAGTTTTAATATATTTATATAAATTTATTTTATAAGATTTTATTATATGTCTGTTTGATTACTTGCTCTATTAGATGATATTTCAATGTTAGCAGATGATGCTGCTACAATGACAAAGGTTTCAATGCAAAAAACAGCTTGAATATTATGAGATGACTTAGCTGTAAATGCAAAGCAAGCCTCTGGTTATAGTTCATCAAGAGAGATTCCTGTTTTAGTTAGAATTACTAAATGAGCACTATTAAATAAAATAATTATTTTACCTTTTGCTTTTTTGCTTACAGCTTTTGCTCCAAATTGGGTGATACCAAGTATATTAGTTTTTTGATGATTATATTTAGCTTTTGAATGAGTTGAAAAAATACATGAGTTTATTTTAGAAAAAATATTTCATAAATCTCATAATTCTTGAGAATGAAAAATAGAAATGA
>Ga0256828_1002398_pt1 | contig 11171 bp, 10 predicted proteins | sample CV88metaG_FD_185993 | JGI IMG/M metagenome (GOLD analysis project Ga0256828, IMG submission 185993) | Hydrothermal vent microbial communities from East Pacific Rise, Pacific Ocean - CV88 | ecosystem: Environmental > Aquatic > Marine > Hydrothermal vents | place: Pacific Ocean: East Pacific Rise... | reverse complement strand
GTATATACAACTTGATGAAAATATCTACTTCTTAAAAAAGAACTTCTTTAAAAAAGATCATAACGATACTATAGACAACCTATCAACTGAATATATAGTTGAACTCCTAGGCAAACACAGAGATGAAATGACCATCTACTATAAAGGGTATAAAGGATTCCTTAGCTACGGTGTTGGAAATACCTCTATAATAGGAAACGGCTTTTTAACAAAATATCCCGATTATGATTTTATCGTTGATGTAAGTTACAGAGGAACTATGAGCTTAAGAGCAAACAATCAAGTAAGTGTTGCACAAATCTCAAAAGAATGGTGTAATGGGGGAGGACATCCAAATGCTGCAGGTGGACGCATACAAGGGTTTAAAGAACAGTATCGCTATGACAAAGTCAAACAGCAAATAGAATCACTTATAAACCATAAAGAATCTGTTGCAGGTAAACTACTCTATAAAGAAGAGTAGTTTATTTTTAATGTGCTTCAGCTAATTTCGCTTCTTCTGCTATCTTTGCGATAGCATCAGGGTTATCCATAATATTCTGAGTTATCTTGTATGAACAAAACTTCGGTCCATCTATCATTTACTCACTTTTTTGTAGCAAAGCCACAAAAAAGCTCAAACACTAAAGCTTTGCCTTATGGCAAGATGTGTGAACCTAATGAGCTTCAGCAAGTTTTGCTTCTTCTGCTATCTTTGCGATAGCATCAGGATTATCCATAATATTCTGAGTTATCTTGTATGAACAAAATTTCGGTCCACACATAGAACAAAACTCTGCTTCTTTAAAGACATCTTGAGGGAGTGTTTCATCATGATATTCTCTTGCTCTCTCACTATCAAGGGCAAGTTTAAACTGCTTCTCCCAATCAAAATTATATCTTGCATCACTCATCTCATCATCAACATCTCTTGCACCTTTTCGCCCTCTTGCGATATCTGCTGCGTGTGCCGCGATTTTATATGCGATAATCCCCTCACGAACATCATCGGCATTTGGAAGACCAAGATGCTCTTTTGGTGTTACATAACAAAGCATACTAGCACCATGCCATCCACCAACAGCCGCACCGATCGCACTTGAGATATGATCATACCCCGCCGCGATATCCGTCACAAGCGGTCCAAGAATATAAAACGGTGCTTCATAGCAGTATTCTCGTTGTATCTTCATATTTCGCTCTATCTGATTAAGCGGTACATGACCTGGACCTTCTATCATCACCTGAACATCTTTCTCCCACGCACGAAGAGTAAGCTCACCCAAAACTTTTAACTCTCCTAGCTGGGCATCATCACTTGCATCTGCCAAACATCCGGGTCTTAAACTGTCCCCTAGTGAAAGTGCCACATCATACTTTCTACAAATATCGAGTATCTCATCATACGCCGTATAGAATGGATTTTCTCTATGATAGTGCATCATCCATGCTGCCATCAGACTTCCGCCACGACTCACGATTCCCATCTTTCTTTTTGCGACTTTTGGCATAGTTGAGAGTAAAAAACCGGCATGGATCGTAAAGTAACTGACCCCTTGTTGTGCCTGACGCTCTAAAACTTCAAGCATCTTTTCAATCGTTAGATCCTCAATTTTATTTCCCACATCATGAAGGATTTGGTAAATAGGTACCGTACCTATTGGAATTTTAGAATTAGCTATTACCGCTTTACGGATCTCATCCAGATCCCCTCCGGTACTGAGATCCATCGCAGTATCAGCTTTATAATGTTGAGAAACTTGGATTTTTTCGATCTCTCCTTGAATATCACTTGCAATTGCAGATGAACCGATATTGGCATTGATCTTACATTTTGCAGCAAGTCCTATAGCCATTGGTTCTAAGTTGGCATGATTGACATTTGCCGGAATTATCATTCTTCCTCTTGCCACTTCACTTCTTACAAGTTCAGGATCAAGTTCTTCTACTTTTGCAACATGTTGCATCTCTTCTGTTATAATCCCCTGCTTTGCATAATACATCTGTGTTCTTACAGGGTCATTTTGGCGTTTTTTTACCCATTCGCTTCTCATTCATTCTACCTTTGAAAAAAGTTCATTTATGAAAATATACTCATATAATATTAAACTTGGTTTAACTAAATCTTATTTATTTCCCTTTTTATATTTTTATAGTTTTTTAAATCAACTCTTTAAGAATTTTAAAATATTTGAAGTGTATAATTTCGTAACACTTTTACTCATGAGGAGTTTTTTTGAAAGATGTCACTCTCATTTTACTTGCTGCAGGGAGTTCAAGCCGATTTAATGCACCGCTAAAGAAGCAATGGATCCGCATAAAAGAGAAGCCACTGTGGCAATTTGTAGCAGATTGGTTCAAATCTTTAGGAATTTTTGACAAAATCATAATCACTGCCGCAGAAGATGAAATTACCTATATGCAATATCATGGAGATTATACTATCGTTCAAGGTGGAAAAAGCCGCCAAGAATCTCTCCAAAATGCACTTTTACATGTAAAGAGTGAATTTGTTTTAGTAAGTGATATAGCTCGTGCATGTATAGAAAAACAAACTCTTCAAAAACTTTTTGAATCTATAAGAGATTATGATGTAGTGATCCCAACTTTAAAACTAAGTGACACCGTTATATACGAAGATTCAACAATAAACAGAGAAAAAGTACTTCGTGTACAAACTCCTCAACTCTCTCGGGTAGATATATTAAAAAAAGCACTTCAAAGTGATATCGAATACACAGATGAAAGCAGTGCCATTGTTGCTTATGGTGGCAAAAGAGGTTATATAGAAGGAGAAATAACTGCTCATAAACTTACCTTTTTAGAAGATATAGCCAACCTTCCATGTTTGGAAGAACCATCCAATGAGATTTTAACAGGGAACGGTTTTGATGTACATGAATTTGATGCTACAAAATCACACATATTTCTTTGTGGAGAGAAGATAGAGTGTGGATATGGATTTAAGGCGCATAGTGACGGAGATGTGGCGATACATGCACTTATAGACGCTATTTTAGGTGCTTGTGGGATGGGTGACATAGGAGAGCTATTTCCAGATACTGATAATAAATATGCCGGAATAGATTCAAAAAAACTCCTTCAAGAGGTATTACACAAAGTAACACAATTTGGTTTTATGGTAAAAAATGTAGATATAACCATCATTGCACAACAACCAAAAATAGCTCCACACAAAAAAGATTTTCGCTTTAACATAGCAAAACTACTTAATATTGAACCGATAAAAGTCAATATCAAAGCAACTACAACAGAAAAACTTGGCTTTATAGGAAGAAAAGAAGGCGTTGGGATACTTGCAACTGCAAATCTAAAATATTTTAACTGGAAACAAGGACAATAATTTGAAAATTTTGATTATAGAGAATGAAGTTTATCTTGCACAAAGCATTGCAACAAAACTAGGAGAACTTGGGCATACATGTGAAACATGTACTTCAGCAAGGGAAGCAACAAAGAGTAATGACTTTGATGTTGTTTTACTCTCAACAAGTATCAGTAGTAATGATATCACACCCATTATAGAATTTTTTGATGAATCTATCATTATACTTATGGTAACATATATCAGTAATGATACAGTTTCAAAACCTCTTAAAGCGGGAGCAAAAGATTATATACTCAAACCATTTATGATTGAAGAGCTTATAAGAAAAATAGATCATCATAAAGAGTATGAGTTACTAAAACATAAAGTTGCCACTATAGAGAAATATCTTGAGAGTGAGCTTAAAATTAAACCAAATGAATATAATTTTGAGCAAATTAATTTTCCAGTTTTTATCTATTCTTCTATACAAAAAAATGCGGATAGTTTTGCTTATAACTTTGCAAAATATCTTGAAACAATGTTTACATATATCAATATAAATGATTCTTATTCCTTTAGTGAGATCAAAAATGCAACAAAAAATACTTTACTCTATATAGTAAATTATCAAAACCTTAAAAAATCAGATAAACAGGAATTTCTTGAACTTATCAAAGATAAAAAGGCAATTATTGCTTCATTTGAACCTATAGATGATATTGATAATGTTCTTGAGATCAATAATGAAAAATCAGCATTAACCCATGGAGAGATACTCCCTATAGAAGATTATGTTAAATTTATAGTTTTAAATTATCAACACAAATATCCAGATACGGAGCTTTCCAAAAAACTTGGAATCAGTCGAAAAAGTTTATGGGAAAAGAGAAAAAAATATGACATCATCAAGAAAAAATAAAACGATTTATATCGATCAAGAAGCAGTAAGTGCTTTAGAACTTGTCAGTGAAGGTTTACTCTATCCTGTAACAAAACTTATGAGTAAAAATGAAGCGGATGAAGTTGCTAAGACAGGAATGATTGATGGAAAAACTTTTCCATTTCCTTTTATCCTTGCACCTGCTGGAAAAAAAAATGAAGAGATAATCCAAACTATTAAAGTTGGTGAAGAGGTAAGTTTGATATGTGAAGGGAAAGAGTTTGCCACACTTACAGTAGATGATGTTTTCGAGATAGATCCCAAAGAGCGACTTGTCCAGATATATGGTACAACAGACACCTCCCACCCTGGAATTCAAGCAACGCTAAAACGACTTGGAAAATATGCTATAGGTGGTGAATTTAAAGTAACAAACAGCTCTAAAAGTTCTACAAAAGAGATCATAAACAATACAAAAGAACTTCTTGGCGCAAAACATATTTCTGCTTTGGTAATGGCTGCAAATCCTCTCCATCGTGCCCATGAAAGGCTCATCAGACAAACACTCGATACTACCGATATGGTTGTTATATTTTTACTTAAACCTTACTCTGATGCAAACTTAAACTATGAACTTCGTTATGAAACACTTAAATATTTTTTAGAAAATTTTCTTCCGAGTAATAAGGCAGTAATTGTTCCACTTGAAAACAGCTATATTTTTGCCGGATACAATGAGATCATCCTTGATGCTATAGTTACAAAAAACTATGGATGTAACAAACTTGTTATTGGGCGTAACCATGCCGGTCTTGGAATGTTTTATGATTGTAATTCTAACAAATCAATAATAGATAAACTTGTTGGTATAGATATAGAGATAGAAATAGCAAGTGAATATGTTTACTGCGATAAATGTCGAACACTTGTAAGTACAAATACCTGTCCACATGGACAGCATCACCATATCTCTTATAAAGCTGACTCTATAAAAGAGCTTTTAGAGTTGGGTATTTTACCACCTGCTGTTTTAATGAGAAAAGAGCTTTCAAGCTATATCCTCTCAAAACTCTATCCAAAAAGATTCAAAAATCTTGAAAAGCTTTACTATGATGTACTCCCTGTCGGTGGACTCTTACAAGAACATACCGAACAAGATTTTTATCTTGAACTTATGAATCTTTATCAAACAACATCTCTAACATAGGAAACTATATGAATTGGCTTTTTCTTACATTTGGATATACTGGTCTGGCTCCAAAAGCCCCAGGAACTGTTGGTAGTTTTTTTGCTATTTTTCCTGCCATCCCTGTTATTTTATATATGGATAATTATACTTTATTTTTAGCAGCAATCGTAATAACTCTGATGGGAATAGAAGCTGTAAACAAATACGAACAAAATGGTGGGATTCATGATAATAAGCACATTGTCATAGATGAAGTAGCAGGGATGTGGATAGCACTGAGTATTGCACCCTCTTACGCTGTTGAAAACATAATGGATTTGAATAACGGTTTTATTATCCAAGTAGTTTTATCATTTTTACTATTTCGATACTTTGATATAACAAAACCTTCTGTTATAGGTCGAATTGACCGCAATACCAAAGGTGGTATTGGTGTTATGCTTGATGATGTTGTTGCAGGTTTTGCAGCAGGGATCAGCTCTGCTGTACTTTGGCAGGGATGGCTTTGGTGTCTTGATTATCTAAAGTGATTTGCAATTCATTTTCATGATGAAGTGCAAGTGCCGGATATGCATATTCAAGCTCATATTTTTCAAGAATTTCCATCACTTCAAAAAGAATCTCTTCTTTTACTTTTGCCCAGTCTAACCAAGCAGTGGCAATAGTAAAACAGTTTACAAGTATATATATTCCTGATTCTCCAAGTTCATCAAGTACAACAAGTTGTAGGTTTTTAATCCCTAGCGCATCATTTTTTGATACAATCTTAGCTGTTTCAAACTTATTTCTAATATTTATTTTGGAACTTGATTTAGCTATTTTTTCATTATTTGCAATCAATTCTCTTATCTCATTTATTGCTTTACGCAAAGATTCTTTATTAGAAGTATATTCAACACTTATACGGAACTTAATTCTTCTACCTATCTCTCTTCTATTCCAGTTTTTAATCGCTTCATTTGCCAGCTTTGAGTTTGGAATCGATATCAAAGCATTATCAAAAGTTCTTATAGTTGTTACTCTCAATCCTATCTCAACTACAACTCCCTCTGCTTTATCAACTACAATCCAATCCCCTTGAGAAAAAGTATTACTTACTAAAATAGAAAGTGTCCCAAAAAAATTAGCTATAGAATCTTTTGCAGCAAGTGCAACGGCAAATCCCCCTATACCCAGACCAGATAAAATAGCAGTTAGATTTACTCCCATATAATGTAAAACCAACAAAGCAGTTAATATAACTAAAGCAAAATTAACTATTTTTATACTTATATTGATCAAATCATGTTTTAAAAAGTTTGATTTTTCTGCAAGTGCACTAATTTTTACAGTAGCTATTACATTAATAAGCTTATATAAAGTCCACATAATAATACAAACATACATAATATCAAACAAAGCACTAAAAAAAGCTATACGACTAAAATCATTATAAATATAAAAAATGATATTTAATCCTATTATCAGAGTAAGCAATTCTATCGGTTTAGTAATACTTTCAATGATTGTTTTAACAGTTTGACTTTTAAACTCCAAATTTTCAAAAAACTGTTTAAAAAATTGTAAAAAGAGATTTTTAATTATGTAAATAACAAAAATAACAAAAATAATTAGAAAAAGTTTTTCTGTACTTAAGTTAAATTTTTCTAAAAAAGGTTCTATTGATTTGGCAAAAGTAGTTTGATTTACATACAGTACAGGTTTTATAAGTCCATATTTATAATACTTATTTAATCTATACATTTTTCTTTGAGAATCAATAATCTTTTTTAATACATCCGCATTAATCTCTATAATAGCATCATTTTCTCTTATTCGATTTTTTAAATCTTTTACTATTGAAGAATTATCATCAAGTTTGAGATATTTATGGAAATCTACATCGTTTATTTTACTGATCTGCTTTTGATTTCTTACAAATAACTGATTCACATAATCACTAAATTCACTAAATGTTTTTCTATCCATTGCTACAAGAATTTCTCTGATCATTTCATTTTGACTTTGGAGAATCTCATATGATCTCAACAATACCTCATCACGAAGCACTGCATAGTTATTTCGTCTTCTTTTATTAATCTCTATAATCTTTTTTAATTTATAAATTTTCGCCCCATAAGGATCTGCCATTTTCAGATACTTATTTTTATTTGCTAAAAGTTCCTCTACTTTTAAAGTAAATAAGCGTTCTTTTTCTTCTATAATAGAGTCTATTTTATCTTCATCAATAGTATCTTTTTCAAGCATAAGATTAAGCTTAATCTGTTCATCTATAAATGGTGCATAACTTATCTCTTTAGCAAATAAAAAAAACGAAAAAAAAGTGATCAATAAAATTTTAAATAACATTAAATCCCTTCATTTATCATTGCATCAGCTACTTTTTTAAAACTTGCAATATTAGCTCCGTCTATATAGTTTCCACCTACTCCATATTCTTGAGCAGTAAGTGCTACTCTTTTACAAATTTGTCTCATGATCTCTTGAAGTCTTCGATCTACTTCATCATAGCTCCATCTACTCATTGCCGCATTTTGACTCATCTCAAATTCACTTACAGCCACTCCTCCGGCATTTGCCGCTTTAGCTGGAGCAAAACAGATATCATGCGATAAAAATGCATTGATAGCTTCAGGAGTTGAAGGCATATTTGCTCCTTCAGTTACACTGACCACACCATTTTGGATCAAATTCATAGCATCTATCTCTGTAAGCTCATTTTGTGTTGCACATGGAAATGCCGCGTAACAAGGGATCTCCCATACTGCATGTCCATCCTCTGGATACTCTTCTACAGGAATATACTTTGCTTCAGGATGAAACTTAATATACTCTTCAAGTGAAGCACGACGAATCTCTTTTATCTCTTTAAGAAGTTTGATATCAAGCCCACGAGAATCATATATACTTCCTTTGGAATCACTACATGAAACAGGTATCGCACCTATATCAAGTAATTTTTCTATAGTATGAAGTGCAACATTTCCAGCTCCACTTACTGTACATGTTTTCCCTTCAAGTGGATCTTTTTTCTCAATATCAAGCATTGCCTGAGTAAAATACACCACCCCATATCCAGTAGCTTCAGGTCTCATTAGAGACCCTCCAAACATATATGGTTTACCAGTAAGTACACCTTCATATGCAGAAGTGATCTTTTTATATTCTCCAAAAAGATATCCTATTTCTCTTGCTCCAACACCAATATCACCTGCTGGTACATCGATTCGAGGTCCTATATATTTGTGAAGTTCAGTCATAAAAGCACTACAAAACTTCATCACTTCAAAATCACTTCGCCCTTTAGGGTTAAAATCACTTCCCCCTTTTCCTCCACCAATAGGAAGACCGGTAAGTGCATTTTTAAAGATCTGCTCAAATCCTAAAAATTTCAATACTCCTTCATTTACGGTAGGATGAAAACGAAGTCCCCCTTTATATGGTCCTAGAGCATTATTAAACTGTACTCGATATCCTGTATTCACTTCTATCTCGTTATTGTCATTTAACCAAGTTACTTTAAATTTCACTATCCTATCAGGTACAATCAAACGATCAAGTATCGCATGTTGTCTATATATATCATTAGATTCAAGAAGTGGTTTTATAGAATGCAACACCTCTTCCATCGCTTGATAAAACACATAATCTTCTTCACAGTTTCTTCTTTCTATTTTTTGAATTTCTTGTTCAACAACACCCATTTTATTCCTTCATATAAATTTATAAATTAAATGATTAAAATACAATACCAGCAAATATTTCAGGATTTATGTAATTTTCTCCTATATCTATATTATATTCTGTCACAACCCCTACACCTATATATCCTTTTCTAATTTTATAAGAAATTCCTGCTCTTGCACCTATTGAATTATATGACAAATCAACATAATCTCCATTATAAAAGCTATATTTATAAAAAAGACCAAGATAAGGATATATACTCCAATCTGTTTCAAAATAGTATGTAACAGGAACATTTACTTCTATAAGTGTAGGATCATTTCCAAGCCATACAGAAATTCCAATTCCTACAGATAAATTATCATATACAAAGTAATCTCCTTTCACACCAAGAATATAATAATTTTTTGTAACACCAATATCAAGATTTCCTGTTCCTGTATTTATCCCTATCGATTTACTACCTTGTTTGAATAATACATCATCTGCTTGAAGTAATGTAACTATAATAAATAAACCAATTAATAATTTCCTCATTTTCAACCTTTTAATTTTTAAATTTATAATTCTCTTTTTGAAGTAATTCTTTTAATTTTTCTCTTACTTCACCCTGAAATTCCATCCAACCATCTTTAAAACTACCGCCACATGCAAGAGAAGTTTTAAGTTTTTTCAGAAGTTTTTGAGCCTCTTGTTTTTCCAAAAAAAACTCCCCCACAAGAGTAACTGTTTTTCCCCTTCTTTTTTCTTTTTTAAAAACAAGTGTATGCTGTTTTGGAGACTTGAGAGTGTTAGAAGTCGGTTTTGACTCTTCTATAACTGCCCAATCATCATCAAAAGACGCCCCAATACCAAGATCAAGTTTTTTCCCTCGACTCACCCAACAACCTTTTGATGCAATACGCTCATACTTGGTTTAAAAAGTCCCATCTCAACACATTGCTTGACACTTTCTATATCATCTCTGTCTTTATGGTACAACACAACAAATATCTCATCATCAGGTTTTAAAAACTGAGTTTCACCAAACTCTGTATATCGTGTAGCTCCGATGGAGATGATCGCTTTTTTTGGAAAATCACACTCTTTGATATACTCCAACAGCGGTTCCAAAGGACCAAAATCTTTTTGGGTATTGATCTGGTTTTTGATCCATTCTAAAAGTTGTTCATACAGATAACTATACCCGTTTATCTCAACATCCTCACCGTATTGATGCACTACACCGTCTCTTTTTACAAAACTTACGATCGAATAGCTGTCTTTGACACCACCGGCAGTGTACTTGTCTATAGGGATATGAAGTTCTGCTATCCCTTTGGAGTTTTCACCCCAGTTTTTTTTCTCGCTGATCTTCTTCGCTCCTGGTCTTCTTATAGAACAGTCGTTATATGCCACAAAATGTGTCGGCTTGATATTGTTGAGTTTTTCATCTTTATACTCAAACTCACAGATGATCGCTACTTCAGGTTCTGCTTGAACATTTTCTTCCAAATTTGGCAGTTTTATCTCTAAAGAACTCAGTGGATAGGTATTTAACTGTTTTGACGCCGTTTTACATGAAAAAGGAAGATAAAAAGGAAACATCCCCTTCGGTGCTGCTTCATCAGCAGTGATCACATCTTTGAAGTCCTCTGCTTCACCTGCTTGATCCAAATGCAGAGCAAAATTCCCTGCAATCCCAAGTCCTATATAGTCTTTATAAAGTGCCATTTGCTTTTGCCTCTGCAAACTCTTCATATGTTCCTTTAAAATCTGTAAAAGTTCCATCTGGATGCATCTCTATAATCCGATTTGCAAACGCATCAAGAAGTTCCCGGTCATGAGAAACACAAATCACATTTCCTTTAAATTCATATAAAGCTTCTCCAAGAGCTACGATCGCTTCAAGGTCAAGGTGGTTTGTCGGTTCATCAAGTACCAAAAAGTTTCCACCTTCAAGCATAAGTTTTGAAAGCATCATACGGTGTTTCTCACCCCCTGAGAGGTTTTTGATAGATTTTTCCTGCTCTTCACCGCTAAATAACATACGCCCTAAAGCATTTCTTATCTCACTAACATCTCTCTTTGGATCAAACGCTCTAAGCCAGTCATATAAAGTCTCT